>Ga0315899_10001253_pt1 | contig 29224 bp, 61 predicted proteins | sample LakEriMetagenome_2_FD_203518 | JGI IMG/M metagenome (GOLD analysis project Ga0315899, IMG submission 203518) | Freshwater fungal communities from buoy surface, Lake Erie, Ohio, United States - Buoy 4 MA112 | ecosystem: Environmental > Aquatic > Freshwater > Lake | place: USA: Lake Erie, Ohio... | reverse complement strand
CAAGGGAAACGTCACGGTCATTTCGGCTAGGGCGAACTTCTTGAAGAATGACGCCACGCTAGAAGAAATGCGTGCGATTCTTTGCTACATGGAAAGTCACCAGCCAAGGTGACGAGTCCCCTTCACTGCTGGGTCTTATTAAAGGCCCAGCGGTGCATGTGAATAAGGGGTGGTCTTATTAAAGGCTCAGTCCCCGGTCCACGTCGCTAAGACGACTAAGCAGGCATCAAGATTCTCAATAAACGCCATTTATTGAGAAACGAACTAGCCGGGCCATCCGTCCGGCTTTTTGCTTTGAATCGGTAATCCGCCGTGTCTTTCGGTGGCGATGCTGCTAAATTTGTTTTATCGCCACTTTTTTTTATGGCTACCACGTTTGAATGGCACATCGCCAACATGGAGCATTACACCGCCGACGGCGTTGTATTTACGGTGCATTATACAATTGGCGCCAACGATGGCACTTACAGCAGCTCGGCGTATGGGTCTATCGGCCTTGAAAAGCCCGAGCCCGGCAACATGATCCCCTATGCCGAACTGACTGAAGAGCTCGTTGTGGGCTGGGTGAAGCAAAACTTCGGCGACGAGAAGGTTGCCGAAATTGAAGCCGCACTTCAGCAGCAACTCGATCAACAGCATGCACCCACCGTTGCCCCCGGTCTGCCGTGGGCTTCTTGATCGCTGCTGCGGCATCACTGCTCGCCATCGCCATTGCTGGAATGATGGTGTGGCAGTGGTGCCATACTTCTGATTGGCAAGATCGCTACTGGTAATGGCAGTCAAAAGCAAGACAGGCACCGCCCGCATTGAGCATCAGGCTGGCAAGCCTAAGCTCACTAGGCAAGGGCAGGGGAAGCGCAGCAAACCCAGTCACGGTCGCAAAAAGACTCGCGGACAGGGTCGCTAAGCTAGTCAAGTAGCCATTGCTGCCATGATTGAAGTCATAGCCGCAGTGGCCGGCGCAAGTATCTCAGTTGCCGCTATGGGGGCAATGGGGTTCAGTCGTAAATCAGACGAAGCTCGTGATGCGGTCATTCGCCTCACGAGTGCCGTCGAACACATCGCAACACAATTAGAAGTATTACATTCAGACATTAAAGAAGATCGCAAAGAATTTTTCTCGCGTCTTAATACCGTTGAACAAAGGGTCTCTAAGCTGGAAGTACGCCCACCCTCCTGCTGACCCATGGACTTTCTGTCCCATCCAGCATTCTGGATCATTATCGCGGCAGCTTCTGAGCTGATCGCACTGTCGCCTTTTAAAGACAACAGCATCATTCAGCTTGTCTTTCATGCGCTGCGTGCGCTGAAAGGAAAAAAGCTCTGATCAGCTTTGGCAAGCCCGGCTGGCAGCGTCGGCTAGAGCAAGCCATCCGTCAGTGGTGGTTTGAGCTGACGTTACCAGCCAAGCTGGATCAAGCCGAAGCGGAATGGCACGCAGCGCAACCTGCTGATCCAAAGCCTGTCATCGTGCATCACGAAATTGATGACACGTTGCAAACCGGTGACAGCCGCCTCCTCGGTGGCGCAATGAGCATTCACGCCCCTTGGACTGATGACGCAAAACAAAATCCGCCTGCTTGATCTTTTTAAGTACTATCGGCAGCTCCCGCACCAGTCTGCGGCGTTGTCTGAATTAGAAGAAGCAATTAACAAGGCCAACCCGCACATTCTTGGTCGCGATCAAGGCTGGTTCAAGACCTGGAGTCAAGGTGGCAAGCAGGGTGACTACGCCGCCGCATTCAAGCTGATCAAGGAATTCGAGGGCTGTCACCTCACCGCCTATCCTGATCCCCTGTCCGGCGCAGAGCCGTACACAATCGGGTACGGCACAACGCGCTATCCGGGTGGCCGACCGGTCAGCCGTGGCGACAAAATCACCGTGATCGAAGCCGATATGTTCATGCGGACTGAGGTTGATCAGATCGCAACTAGGCTTGCCGGTAGCGTGCCGTTTTGGTCTGAGATGACGGATGGGCAGCAATCTGCCCTTATTTCGTTTTCTTACAATCTTGGCAGCGGCTTCTACGGGTCAACTGGCTTTGAGACCATCAGCAAGCGCCTACGCGAGCGAGATTGGAATGCGGTGCCAGCAGCATTTGAGTTGTACCGCAATCCGGGCACAAACGTCGAGGCTGGTTTGCTGCGTAGGCGGCGCGCAGAAGGCGAGGTCTGGCGCTCCAGTCTTCCGAAGCAGCCTGAGATTCAGCAAGACCCCGCCAAGCTGACGCCTAAGTCGCCGTTCAGCGCTCGGTTGACGCCGCACGTCACGTTGGGCGAATTTGCCCTTGGGCGCGAAGAGCGGCGTTTTGATCATCAATACCAGGTCGACATTGCCGCTGAACTAGCCGCCTTCCTGGAGCGAGTGCGGGTTGCATTCGGCAACAAGCCGATCATCATCACCAGCGGCTATCGCAACGCTCGCATCAACAGCATGGTCGGTGGCGCCAGCAGCAGCGAACACCTATTCAAGAAAGGCGAAGGTGCTGTTGACTTTTACGTCGAAGGTGTTGACATCTACAAGGTCCAAGACTGGTGCGACAAGCATTGGGACTTCAGCGTTGGGTACGGTGCTGCAAAAAATTTCGTCCATCTGGGAATTCGTTCGGGGCGTCCTAGAGTCCGCTGGGATTATTAATTTCATTTCGTGATTCTCGCTGACCATCAGATCCGTGAGCTGTGCCAAGACGAAGGCATGGTCACGCCCTTCAATGAAGAGCTGCTCAATCCCGCATCTCTAGACGTAACGCTTGGCCGTTTGCTTCTAATCGAGGTTGAGCACAGCTTTGCCTTGCAGCCCTTGGACATCAGCCATCACACCGAAGCCGACCCATACCTGCTGGCGCCCGGTGAATTTGTCCTGGCTGAAACCCAAGAAACGTTCAGTTTGCCCGAGGATATTGCTGCACAGTTCATCTTGAAAAGCAGCCGTGGTCGCGAGGGTTATTCTCACGCATTATGTGGCTACTGTGATCCAGGCTGGCATGGCAGCAAGTTGACGCTTGAGCTGCACTCCATTCGGCGGCATCACTCTTTGCCTTTGTATCCGGGCATGAAGATTGGACAGATGGTCTTCTCGCTAATGTCCGACAACCCGCAGTGCTCATACGCTGTCACCGGAAGGTACAACAATGACAAGTGTGTGATGGCCAGCAAGGGCTAACGGTATAGTGATAGGGCTGCGGCGCTACCAACGCCCAGCCCACGACCACTGCTATTCCAGTGATGACTGAATTTTACGCTGCCGAGCGATGGCTGCCCATCGCGAGCTTTGAGGGACTGTACGAAGTATCCGACTTTGGCCGCGTACGAAGCCTGGATCGGATCGTCGAATCGAAAAATCATCCGAGGCAGCAACGGCGCCTATTACGCGGGCGCTTGCTTTGCCAAACAACAAACAAGCAAACCGGTAGTTGTTACGTCAGAAAGCAAGTAAAGCTTTGCAAGGGAAGCAATATGAGCACATTTAATGTTGCCAGGCTAGTCGCGCAAGCCTTCGTCTCCAATCCCTTTAATCATCCTTTTGTTCTTCACTTGGATGACGACGCTACTAACAACATGGCGGCGAACCTGGAGTGGGGCACGCACCAGGAGAACTGCTCCCAAGCCGCCTCAAGAGATCGCCTGAAGTACGGACAGGAGCACTGGCAGTCATCGCTTTCAGATGTGGACAGAGGCAGGGCCTATGAGATGTTGCTTCGAGGCGAAAGAATTAACGATGTGGCTCAAAAATTTCGCGTAAGCCGTCAATCTATTTCGGACTTAAAAAGAGGCAACATAAAAGGCTACGAAAAAATTAACTCCAGAAGAGTTGGTCTTCGCGGAGCGGAAAGCAAAAGATCGGCGCTAACCGAGCGGCAAGCTATTGAAATAAAAAGAAAGCTGCGGAGTGGTTGCAAGTGCATAAACCTGGCTAGAGAGTATGGCGTGGCTTCGTCGACTATTTCTGCAATAAAAAGAGGCGTTAATTGGTGGTGGCTGGAGCTTGAGGAGCAGCCGATCTAGCTACCGTGTAGGCGAGCCCGACTCGCCCTTATGGAGCACCAGATCGATGGCGTCGAACTGGTTAGCAAAAAAGTTACAAGACAGCGATTCAGGGCATCAATCTTTGACGCATGGCATGACTGCTGTGCATATTGTGGTCGTCACGCCACTACAATTGATCACGTAAAGCCAAAAGCGAGAGGCGGGCTCACGGTTCCCGAGAACTGCGTGCCCGCCTGTCTTTCTTGCAATGCTTCAAAAGGTCACACTTCGTTGTGGACGTGGTGGACGATGCAACATCACTGGAACTGGCATCGCGCGCAACAGGTTTACGAATGGATCACTGGGGCCTGTTACCCTTCAAATGTTCAATATAGATTTGCACCTGCCATAGATCATTGGCATACCGGCAGATAGCACCACCAGGGCTGCAGGCGGCATAACGCACCTCGCCAATGCCCGGCTCTTCGCCCATCTCGATGTAATAGCCATCGCCGCAGTCAATTGCCCCTGTAGGCACTGCAGTCTCTTGCGAATCGGCCACCGGATGCTCTCCCTTCTGGAAACCCTAAATTACATCTTGCCGCAACTGCCTTCCAGTGGATGCATTGCTGGCAATATGGATGACTGTCGTCGATCGCGCGAGCATCGGCATAAAGCTGCTCTGCCTCTGGTACCGCTAGTTCCAGGTTGATGGCTCCAAGCGGCAGATCGAGCTTGCCTTTCTTGGTTTTAATGCGCACCCGCCAGCCGGGTGGCGCCTCGTAAAGCACCATCCGACCGGCGTGGTAACGCAAACTTGCCATTTCTACACGGGTATTTCCCGGAGTTTACAGATCAAGTCATCAATTGTCCCATCATTCACGATATGACGACTGAAACCGTCAAAATCGTCAAGACTGCCTTCGCTGACGTGACCGTGTTCATGCGGCACACCAGGTCGCTCGATGCGCCACATTTCACCACCCAGCAGCTTGATCATCGCTGCTTCATTCGGGAAGCGCACGTCGTCCGCAACCACGGCCGAATACTGCTGAGCGCGCCCTTTCCAGCAGCGCACCCAGATATCAGGATGAATACAGGCTCGTCCCCACTCTGTGCCCAAAGTTTGCAGCATATGCCGCACGCTCACGCCAGCGTCACCGACGACAACCTGCTTAGCCTGATAGACCAGATAATTTGCGCCACGTCTGTCATAGCCAAGTGATTCCAGCATCGGAATCAGCATCAGCTTGAGCGTTTCAGCAAATGGCACAATGACGTAACCGCGCTGCTCCAGCTCACTAGCAACAGTTGATTTGCCCGACTGCGGTGCCGGGCTATAAAGACCAATAATTTTTTGCATTAAAGAGTACCAGTTGAAATGTGACCGGCGCGCATGATTTCGGCAGTGTCATTTTTGAACTGCTCCCACAGGCCGGTGTACGTGCCACGCAAGCCAATCTCGGCATTGTCGCGGTCGTAAAGCTCATAAAGATAATCAAGGAAATCAGACTTGCCGGTCTCGATTTGCCATGGCTTCAGCTCTTCGCAAAGCATCTCGGCAGTCAAGGGACGGATAATCCCAGTAAACAATTCTTCCATTGAAAAACCAAGGTTTGAAATAGGTTTCGACACCCCAGGTCACAGGGTGAACGCCAAAGGACCCCACCCCTGCACTTGGCAGGTACATGTAGGTCTAACGCTGGGCGTCAGGTGCATGGTAAAGCCGCTCGAACTGCATCGAAGGCGGCTCTTCAAAGTTTTCATCTTCCTGCTGAAGATCAGCGACGCAAAGATCAGACTCATCGCGAACGATCCAGCTCACAAGCGAACTGTGCTCTTTAACCATGATCATGCCAATGCGAGGTGAGCGGCTGATCCAACGGATAAGGGCCGCTTCAAGGGGATTTAAGAAGGGATGGCTTCGCATAATTCGTTTTGAAGTAAAAGCACAGAGCAGTCACGAGCATATTCTGACCCGCCTTCTGGCAGGCCGAGACCGCAGCGACCGATCCAGTGCAAGCATGCCGCACATGGACCACCATTATGCGCGGGCTTATATTTCTGTAACCGATTCTTCAGTTTCGCTTCGGCTTTGCCAGCAGCAGTTTCCTTGTAACAAGCTGGGCACTGCAGCAAGCTGGTTGTCATACGGCTGCAGGTTATGCAGGGTCGAGCATTCTTAGAGACTGCCATCGGGAAAAGCGACGCGACGGTATGAGGGCAGGCGAATAATTCTGGGTTCGCCTCTTTTGTGCTGTGCAGCGCCTTGCGGCAGCTCAACCTCAACGGTGAATGCCTTGTAGCCGCATTTCAAGCATTTGCGATGTCTTGTAATGGACTCTGCGGTATCTCTACAGGTATGCGTTACGCGCATTTCGTAGTGATCGCAGTTAGGGCATCTCATTGAATGCTGCCTCCGCGATGACGGGAAATTGTTCGGTGAAGATATCGCGGCAAGCAATGGCGATCTCTTGGTGCTCTAGCTGGGTGCCGTGAGCAGAACGCAGTTGGATGTAATGCAACCACGAACGCAAAGAGCCGCACATATAAAGCGTGGTCGGCGTGCATAGCGGCAGAATCCTGCGTGCGGTCTCCTTGGCGATGCCTTCCTCGAGCATCTGCTCATACAGGGTGAATGAACGCGCAATTACGTCGCTTGTGCGCTCTGCCCAGTAGTTCTGCATATACGGTTCCAGCTCATCGATGCTGTTCTGCCGATTTTTGTGGTCCTGTAATCGTTGATGCGGTGCGTCGGCGATGTCGGTCTTGGCGTAGCGGGTGCTGAACTCTTGAAAGGCAAACGAAGAATGCCGCAAAATCTGCGCCGCAATGTCTCGCTCAGTCTCAATTTGAACGCACATTGTCGCCATCTGAAACGGACTCCAGTGGGAGTGTTTGATCAGGTAACGCAGCAGTCGAGGTGCTGTTTCATCGTTTTCCTGGTTGGCTGGATTGGACACTCGCGCCATTCGCACGATCAACTTCTCCGCATCCGGCGTGCAATGCACCAAGCTGACGCGACTCATTTCACCACCTCAACCTGAGCCATCGGCCAGCGTGCAGCGGCATATTGCCTTGCCTTCGTCGCTGATTCTGCTGGAATGCTGAATTTCATGGGCCTTGCTCCTGGTTGCTTTACGATTAAATTAAACATTTTTGTCCTGACACCTGCTGGCGCTCTGCTGATCCCTTCCCCGTGCTGTGTTTTGCCAGCGTCTTCCTCGACCCAGTGCATGATGAAAAATGGAATGGATTAAAAACAACATTTCGCCCGAGCAGGAGCTGCAGCATGAACTTGCTGCTCGTTCGATGACGGAGCGTGAGGCTAGCCTCTACCGCTCCTGCGTGATGTACCAAAACATGCTTCAGCAAGCAGTTTGGGAAATTATGCGCCTTGAGCTGGCACTTGAAGATCTGCAAGCGCAAGATCCCTCGCTTCTGCCTTGATCTCGTCAAAAACAGTTTGACCAAGCTCCTCAAGTAAAAGCTCGTCCAGTCTTTGCTGATAGACCGTCACGAAGCTGGTCGGCTGCTGGGGCGTCGTCGAACTTTCCATCGCTTGCTTTACCTGCGTAGCAAACGCAACGCAAATGCGACGTTTTTTCTTGACGCGATGAATCCAATCTTTATCGGCAGGAATGCCTGATGCTTGCGCTGTAATTTGCGCTTCATTAACCTTGTCGTCCATTGCTTGGACGGCGATCACAAGTTCAGCGTGCAGCTTGCGGGCATCAGTAGCCGTCAGCTCGTGAATTTGATGCAGCGAAACTTGACGCTCTAGAGATTTGCTGTTGAAGGTAAATTCCATAATTTCGCGAAGTAAGGGGCGACCGAAGCCGCCCCAGTTTGATCAGAAGGGCAGTTCGTCTTCGAAGGTTGAGACCACGCCGTTAAACGCAGTTGCAACCTGCTGAGCAGCTTGTTGCACCACTGGTGGCGGAGCTGCCACTACGGGTGCGGGTGCGGGCGCCGGAGCGACTTGCTGTACACGTGAATCAGGCTTGAAGCTCAAGCTCAGATACGGCTTTCCAGCATTCGACTGCTTCTTCCAGCCTGAGATCCGCACCGGGATTTCCTGCCGTTCACCAATCGGCTGCCCGTTCATCAAGTACTGAGCAAGCGCATACGCCTGATCAGCCGGGATATTCATGATCCCGTCATACTGCGGATAATTCTTGGATGCATCGTAACGATCACCAAGACGCTGTTGAAGTTGCTCTGCGGTCTGTTGAAACAGCGCGCCACTAGCGGTAAAAGTCAAGAGACTGTCTCCTGGATTTTGGGCTTCCGACCACGCTTTGGACGCAATGCATCCTCAGGGGTTTTGGCAATGCACATCACGTAACAGCCGTCGCCATCCGTGTTCTTGCGCATTGAATATCGCAGCTCACCGTCTTTCGACATCTGGCTGACGACCTGGGCGACCGTGGTCGGCTTGAACCCATCGCCCGTTTCCGAATTATAGAACGAAACGGAGATCGCGTCACCTGCCTGCATGGCGAGAATTTCGTCCCGCAGCGGGGTGGTCTTACTGCGACGCGCAATGCGACTGCGCGCCTCTTCGATCGATACCTTTTCGAACTCCGACATAACGCAAAATAAAACGAACTCGATAAACAGACTACACTCTAGCTTCGATTGCAGCAACCAATTGCGCTGCCTCCTCGGCTGTCAGTTCGCCCTGTGCGGTGAGCTGATCAACCCTGGCACGCATCGCTGGCATTTGATCTGGCGTGGCTTGATGGATTGCATTCCACGCCGTCACGTAATACCCAGTTGGCTGCAGCGTTTGCACAAGCTTGCGGCGTTTCGGTGGCTGCCACTCACACACCACCTGCTCACGAATATCGGGACTGCCGAACACACGAATGCACGGTTCATTACGCCTTTTCGGAAACGGCATGATGTCCGTCGTTGCATACAACGTCAAACGCTTGCCAATCCATGCTTGAACATCGCTGCCAAACATCGCACGGACAGCAACGGCATTCACCTTGGGAAGAACTAGCTGTAATGCGGTTTCTTCGAATCCCATCACAACCTTGTCCTCGAGGCCGCGTTCACCCTCGATTTGCTCCTTTGCGACAGATTTAATCGTGTAATTTGCTTTTCCGTTTGGGATCAGGCCAGCTTTCAAGAAGCGGCCTGGATACAGCTCATCAAAATTCACTCGAGCCCCTCCAGTTCAAGGTCATCAGCATCGGTTGCATTCGCAGGATCATCCGCATGCGCCCAGCGCGGTACATCCATCTCAACAGTGCCCCATGACGGCCACTGATCAGTTTCCATGCAACGCTTGACTGCAACAATCGCTTCCTCGCGGCGGCGATGGCCCTCCTCAATCAGATCGGGGCTGAGTACGTTGACGCTGATGTTATGCGGCCACTGCCACTCATACGCAACAAGGATGTGAGTGTGCGGGGGCTCGCCGTAACGATCAGCCCAGCCTGCGCTGTAATGCGCCATCTGCAGGTCATACGCCAGCGAATACGACTGCGCTGCAAACATCCGAGGACTCGCGGACCGTGCCTTTTTGAGGTCCACAAGGATGCCGCGATCAGGATGCTCTACATCAGGCTTGTACCGGCAGTCGACCTCCATCAGGCTGTCATGCCAGAAGTGAGGCTCCTGCCCTTGACCATCCCTGAGCAGTGAAGCTGCATCTGAATCACGCATCAGCGCCTCCACAACGCGCAGTGCATTGTCCTCCCAGTCGCGGGTGATCACCTCACGACCGGCGGCTTCGGCCTGGAACTCAGACCAGATCGCTTTTCCCTCCTTGGTGCGGCGATCACACTGAGGTGCAACCAGATACCTTGTCGAGTACTCGGCCGGCTCCGTAATCAGGCAATCGACCAAGCTGCCCTGACGCATTGCATCTGTGGGTAGGAATGGCTTGCGATCTGGATCGACGTGCTTTGCCCAGTAGTCACGCGGTGTGCCACTGATAATTGTCTTGAGCTTCGATGCTGACAGCGCTGGATGTGAGTGGTAATCAGACACGATGAGATAAGTCGCGAGCGAGCTTTAGGTTTTCAAGTGAGTGGCGAAGCGCGAGAAATGACTCCGCCATGCCGTCTTGCCAATAAATCTTGCCGAGCACCTGATCAAGCTGGTCTCGGATGGGGACCAATGCGTCCCGAAATTCCTCTGGAGTCATAAGTGGATAAAGGTACCTATAAAGGCTACCATAGCCCTAGACGAATTGTCCAGCCCCATGCCCGAGGTCTTTGATCGAGAGCTGATCTTCTTCATGCACCGTGGTGGCATGAAAGCTGCCGCCATCGCGCGCGCACTCGAAATCCCGTACAGCCGGGTCTTGCGGACCCTTCGGCCCCCAATGTCGAATGACACCCGCAATGATGAAACAATTCGTGATCAAGTAACTGGCAAGGATCACGAGCCGGATCAAGGCAACCCGATCTGACTCGCGATCACATGCGCTGGCCCGCTCACCCAGCGCTTTTGCGAGCAGTCTCCACACGGCGAATACCTGTGATCAAGTAAGCGTAGTCTCGCGTTTCCGTAACCCAGGTTTGTGCGTCGCATACGTCGCACTTGCCGATTCGACTGCTGCTGCACCCAACGCTGTAAACGCCATACGTGGTGCCGCATGATTTGCAGCACTGGTAGGCGTTGCGCAGACGCTCCAGCAGATCGTCAGACTGCTTGGGCCAGGCTTCATCAGCGATCTGCCAGAGGTGGTCGACAAATGCTTGAAGCTCTTCTCGGTTTTTGAAGTCTTGCTGGTAATAACCGTCATCGTCATTGGACAGGAACACCCTGCCGTTCTTAACCCAGGCTGTATGAGTGCAGTTACCACCTTTGGGATCATGTTTTTTTGACGACGCTTGAGGATGGGTCATTTGTCCAACTCCTTAACGAGCAAATTCGGCGGTGACGACAAAAGCATCTTCCTCGTCAATGGCTTCAAGCTCATCAGCGATTGCGAGGAGTTGGGTGCGGATAGCCTGAGATTGACGCCACTGCACATTAGAGATGAAATTGCCCATGTGCGGTGAGCTGGCTGGCTCTTGTTGATCTGGCACCACCTGATCAGCAGCAGCGCGAAAGGCGGCGGCAATATCGGATTTGATCTGGTCAATCGACTTCGGACAGGCGTAGCAAGGTACGTCGTAGCGATTAAGTGTTACGGCGTTCAGTACTGCTTGCGCGGCGGGGGAGAGATCAGAAGCGGGTGCCATGGTAGTCACAAGACGAACAATGAACGCGATATTGAGGGGGATAACTAGCAAGCACCGTAGAAGGGTTGGAATCTATCAATTCACAACCACAGGCTGGACAAGCAATTCCGTTTCTACGGGGACGTGTGAAGTCATAAAGAGTACCGTGCTTTTTGTTGTGCTCTTCAAGTGAGATTAGGTCAGTCATTGACGGTAATTGATCAAGTGATGGATTGCGATCCAGAGCATGGGATTAGCCAAAAAACCAATCATGAATGCTTGTATCATTCGGTTATCAATCATCGGGGGTCTCCAGTCGGTAGGGAGCAGTGAGTTGGCCGTGCTCGTCAACAAAGCCCGCCTCCTGCAGGAACTGCCTGGCGGCAGCACGATCACCGGCCAGAGCTCGGTCAAGCAAGGTGGGAGCGGTGAGTTCAGTGGCGAATTCTTCAAGGGTGTCAACCGTTACCCCGTGCCAATACTCGTCGCCATCGCTGTAGTTGTCCCAGGTGGCGGCCAAGTGCAGCAGCACGTTGGCAATGCCCTCGCGAACGCTTTCGCTGTACTCAAACTCCTCGACCAGGCGCTGAGCGCGGGAGGTGAGATGGTCAGTCATTGGACTGCTCCTCCACAAATGGCAGTGAGGAGCCAAGGGTTTCAAGCCAACACAACATGCACCAATGACCTTCGTGGCCTTCGATGTCGCTGCTGATGTAGTGCGTGTGCGTGCCGTGCTTGGGACATACGACCTGCTTTTGAGACATCTTGAGATTCATAAAGTCAGTCATCAATAGGCTCCATATAGACGCGAACATTGCGGCCGAAGCCACAGGTGCCCCAGCGGATGCACCACTTGTTGACCCAAGGCCAGACATTACCCATCCAGAGGCGTTCAACGTTGTTGGAGTTGAACCACCAGAGCTGGCCGATGCGGCCGATCTCTGAGTCGATATGGAAATCAGTCATTGAGTTGCTCCGCTTTGATGCCGTGCTTGAGAACCCACTCTGTTATCTCACCTATCTCGTCAGCAGTAACCAGCCGCTCTACTTCAACTCGAACGATTTGATCGGTTTCAACAAGCAAGCGAACTCCTGTAACGGCTTTGAGCGGAATGCCCAAAGCATCAAGCAGCCCTCGTACTTCTTGACTGTGGCCTGTCACGTAAGTCATTTGGGTAGGGCCTCCAGTGCGCGCCGGCCTTCGGCGAGTCCGTCTCGGATTACATGCCATTGAGCGGGGCTTGGGCACCAGCCATCCTCGTGGCACTCGACCAATGCTTCCGCTCGCGCGACAGCGCTCAGCGGCGTGGGGCGACGGAAGGCGCGGAGTTCGTCGTGCGCCCAATAGGTCTGCCTGCTTTTGACCCACTCACAGCACGCATCTAGCTCCTGGTCGGCGCCAGCGCGAAAAGCCTCCTGAATGAGCCATACGTCGACTTCTCCTCTTTTGGCGCCATCAACAGCGTGCAAGATGGCCTTATCGCAGAGCTGCTTCACCAGCTCCGGTGGTGGGGTGATGGGGTGCTCAGTTGTCATCAGTTTTCTCCAGGTTGGAAGCGGTTTGTTCAGCCCATGCCAGCAGGTCGCGAACACGCACCATTTGGCTACCTTCTTCTGGCCCTTCAGCAACACGCCAATGGCAATCGGCAGTGTCTTTGATTGCGTTGTAGATGACAGCGCGGATGAGTTGAGCAGAGGTTGCGTGGAATTCTTGAAGTTTAGAATTAGTCATCGAGTTGCTTTAGTGCGTGGCAAATTGTTGAACTTTGTAGTGTGTAGATCTAGGAATCCCAGTAGTGAAAAGCCGCATCGAGCAACCAGCAATACTCCAAATAAGCGATCTGCCATTCAAGATCGCTGTCAAACATATATCGCCATTCACGCATCATCCTCAAGCTCCTTCAGCATTTGCTGAATATCAACATTCTTAAGGCTCTTGGCAATGCCGCTAAGCAGCAGATACGTAACAAGTCCAGGGAAAAATAATCCCAAAACTCCAAATGCAAGTAAGGAAAAGCGACCTTTAAATCCCAAAGTCTCAGCGCATGTCTTGCAAAAGTCGCTCGCCTTGCTCATGCCGCCACCTCCCGAACACCAAACACCAGCTCAGTCACCTTCGACTCACGCATCTTTCGCAACCACCTGCGCTGCTCACCATCCCACCGGAACCCAGCATCCTTTGCCTTTTGACGGTCGTCATAGCTCACCATCGCCATGTATAACCGCTTTGGTTCCAACGCTTGCGTCAGCAGCAATTCCAAATCAGGCTCGCGCTCCATTACCTGCGCCAGATAAATGCAATCAGTCAGCGCGCGATGTGCTGCCCACACTGGTACGCCATAAGCAAGCGCAAGATGCGTCACAGCAGGGCGGCTCCGTGTGACACGAGGCCACTCCACATCATCCATCGTGCAAATCCACTGCTGACCGAGCGCAGGCAGTGAACCGTGACCGAACCATTGCCGGTCGAAGTCAGTGTTATGAGCCACGATGTAGTCAGCCTGTTTTGCCATTGCATAGAAATACTCCATGCCAGCGCGAGCAGCTTGCGGGCGTTTTGTTAGCTCCGCCCTGATTCCGTTAATGTGCGCAACCGGATTCTCATCCGTTGGCAACAAAAACGAGCACTGCCCCAAAACAGCACGCTCATCAACGCTAAATAAAATTCCGCCCACTTCAATGCAGCGCGCATCAGCAGGCGTCAGACCAGTCGTCTCTGTGTCAACAATTAGTAAATTCATCGGCGTAAACGATTAGAAAAATCGAACGTGTAACCCTTGCTTTCGGGTTCGCGATAAGTTTTGCCTTTGCAAATATCGCAGATGCAAGTTTCGCTTACATCAAATGACCTTGCGAGTGAAAGCAGCGTTTCACCCATGCTTCGTCTGCGCTTAATCTCCTCGATCTGCGCATCAGACATCCATCCCTTCTTGCGGCCACGCTTAATTGGATCCTGCTCCAATGGTGGGCGGCGGCGAATTCGCCTAATCACACTGGTAAGCGCAGGATGTACATTTACGATTCGCGAAATCGAATCGTAGTCGTAACCTTGGCTGCGAAGATCCCAGATACGATCTTCCTTGACAATTGAAATACGTTGCTTCATGGATTAAGCAGCACTGCCTGCCTATAAAAACGTGCAAGGTTCGAATTCATCAGCTTGTGCCTAGCCTCAACGGCGGTCACCGCTCTGATTACCTCGTAAAGATTCAGCGTCGGAAAAGCAAACACAAAGCGTCGCTCAGTCATCAAGCTGCTCCAGTGCGCGGCGGATGACGGCTGAACGGACCGGGTCGATTTGCCTGAAGTCGGTTCCCGGTTGGAAGCTGGCAGAGTGCAACGCCTTTAGCGCCTGCTCCTTCAAGCTTTGTGGCTTGGGGCGGCGGGCATTGCGGAGTTCACGTCCGTAACTGGGGCAAGGAACACTAAGCCACTCACAACACGCCTTCAGCTCCTGATCGGCGCCCCATTGGACGGCGCGATTGGCAAGGTCTAAATGAAAGTTGGTTTGGGCAACCGTGCCACCAAAGTAAGCATCAACCCATTGCTGCACCAGCTCCGGCGGCGGGGTGATGGGATGCTCAGTCATGCCGCATCACCTGCTGCGTGCCGGAGTGGGTGGGGCTGTGGTGTGCGCCAGCCTCAATGCCAAGCATTGCAAACGCCCACGCTGCAATCAATGCAGCGCAGATGTCCCCAAATCGATGTGGTGTCATCATCAATCCTCCGCAAGCCGAACCAGTGTGTGCCCTGCCAGCATGCCGCGCACCTTAATCAATGCATGCGAATAATCACGCGCCTCAAAGCGCACCGTCTTGACTAGCTGCGTCGACCGGCTTCGAACAGTCGCAACAAAAGGGCGCTCCTCCCTCAAGCCACGCAATGCCTCTGCGCGGCCAGGCGACTCCGGCACCCCAGCACGTTCCAAAATCTCAGTCCAATCCATAAGCGGTAACCCTTAGGGCTCGCCCACCCTACCGCAAATCTGGCTTAAGCGCAATGTCTCGCATAATCCAGGTCGGCAATAGGTAGTGTCCGCTGCCATGCCAGCCATGCATCATCCTTCCGTCCGCGACGCCCGCAGCAAGCTCAACGACTGGATCGCCCACCACCTTCCCATCCTTTGCAGCGACGTTACCAGCGCCGAAGAAGCTGACATGGTGATCAGCCTTGGTCGCCTAGCTCTCTGGACTCGCATTCAACTCAGCGCCATCGAAGAGCAACGAACCCAAGACTCCGAATCACAGATGTAAAGGTTTTGTCGCATTAGATGGCCCAGATGTGCTGCAGCAGCAGGGATCTGGGCTCTATCCTTCGGACCCTAGCACCCGCTGGGCATCCTCCACACTTCGCACGACAGCAGCCACACCACCCGCCTCCAGCACCACACGCCGCCAGTTCTCTTGCTCTGGCCTCACTTTTCCCGTAGCCGTCTTCACCTCCAAGCTCACGAACTGCGCCACCTTCTGTCCCACCATCTCCGGTGTCACCGTCACTGTCCGCCAGCCCAGCAGATCAGCAGCGCCAGCTCCGCCGACACCAAACTCAACCCACCGCCCAGTTCTCGGATCTGGCAACTTACCCACATTGTTCCGAAACATTCGCACCCATGGCAGCTTCCCCAGCGCCAACCTGATCCGTTGCTGTATCGCCGTTTCGCTCATGTCTGCTAAATTTGCGGCCTAGAACCTTTCTGAGGTCTAGGCGATACCGTAGAGGCCGGCTGCGGGCAATAGGTGGACACCGCGTGAGGACCCACTACCGGCCACCCTCTTACAGTGACCACGTTCCCGCTCTGCTTTCGCATCGGGCAGTAGCCGGCCCCAGGCTCACTGGGGCTTGGACTGTCTATCTCGCTACCGTAAGGCAAGTCGCGGGCAGTGCATGCAGGCACACCTGGTTGAAATCAACGCCAAGGTCATCATCCGCAGCGATATCCCAGCCGATGAGCTGCCCGCAAATATTTATTCGCAGCTTTCAGAATTTATTCACAACGACGACGACATTATTGATTTAGACGTAGGTGTATTCGTCCTTCCGCGCTGGGACGATGCGCCTGCCCCGCAGTAAACGCGATCAAATTCACCTCGCGTGGAATTATGAATGCGCTTACTGCGCTGAACCCCTCGGACGCTCCGGCACCCTTGATCACGTCATCCCAAAAGCCCTCGGTGGCTCAGCAGAACTTCACAACACAATTTCCTGCTGTCTCGCTTGCAATAGCTCCAAGGGCCATCGCGATTGGATCACTTGGTATCGCACTCAGCACTTCTGGTCTGATACCCGTGAATGGGCAATCGTTCTGTGGCTAGGGCAGAAGCAACCACGCCATCCACAACAACGCTGAACACACGCCCACATACGCAGCGCACAGCTCAAGAATTAGCTTCAAGCTCATGGATCAACACCTTGAGTTCACCCACATATTCACGCAACTTCGCGGCTAGGTGCATGTGCCTAACATCACCTGTTTCGAAATACGCACAGTTATGACGGTCGACAGCCTGTAGCGCTTCCTTGATCAGTGCATTCCATGGCGCTCTCACCGGAGTATTCCACTCGCGGCGGCTCGCTTCGCTTCCCGTGCAGCCATCACGCGACGCGCCCATCCTGGTTTATATCCCCTATCGCGGGCGATCGTTTCCAATTCTGACAAAGTTCGAGCCTGCGCCTGCTCTTTTTGCTTACTCTTAACCTCCGCTCTCTCCATCGCGGCCGCCTCTCGCATCGTAAATTCAACCAGCTCGCCATCAACCTGCTGCGGACCATTCCGCTGAATCGTCGTGTAAATATGTCCGCACATCGGACACACTGGCGCTGGCTCATGCACGCCAAAACACATCGGGCATTGCTTCACTGCAGGAGCATCTGATTTCTTTTTCTTCTTCCGTCCCTCCAAAGTCCACTCGCGCTGAATATCAGGCATCCCGTGCTCAAATACGCAACCCGCATGATCGAGCACCGTGCAATGCCGCTTCCCATCAGCCAGCCTCAACCCGCGACCAATTGCCTGCAGGTAAAACGTCAAACTCTTCGTCGGCCTAAGCAGAATGATGCACTCAATCCCAGGTACATCCACGCCCGCTACCCATAGTTGGGCGTTGCACACCACGTCAATCGAGCCAGATCGCAGTCCATCAAGCGCATCTTTGCGCTCCTGTTTGCTCGATTCTCCTGAAACAGCAATAGCCCTGTAGCCTGCGCGCCTGAATGAATTAGCAACATGCTCGGCGTGTTTGATGCTGACGCAAAATGCCACGGCCGGTCTGTTGTGACACATCTTCCGGTAATGCTTCACTGCATCACCAGTAATCATCGGCTGATCAACAACATCCTCAAGCTCATCGCGCGCATAATCTCCAGCCCGCATATGAACAGCAGTCAGATCAGGTCGGCTTGGTGCGTAATACTTGATCGGGGCAAGTAAGCCTTCCTGAATGAGGTCGCCAGTGCTGCATGTCGGCACAATGCAGTCGAACATCTCACCCAGCCCCCGGCCATCCAAGCGACATGGTGTACCAGTAAGGCCCAGCAGCAATGGATTGCCGCACATCTCAAATACAGCGCGATATGTGCTCGCAACTGCTAAATGGCATTCGTCAACAATAATTAGGTCCGGTCGCTTCAGATCATTCCGGCGCACAGCAGTTTGAACGCTCACCACCTGCACATCACGATGAGGCTCTGATCGAGCGCCAGCCATGATCTTCCCGTAAACAATGCCTGCCCGTTCCAGTCTGGAGCAGGTGTCATCAAGGATCTCTTTCAGGTGCGCCAAAAACCAAACTCGATTACCTTTGGCCACGGCCGAGCGGATAATTTCAGCCGCAGTAAAAGTCTTGCCAGCGCCAGTCGGCGCACAAAGGATTGGGGCGCGCCGCCCAGATAAATAGGCGGCGCGGACATCAGTAATAGCCTTCTGTTGGCGGGGGCGGAGTTGATTGCTCATTGGAAGTTGTCAGACTTGCCGATATTGCAATCCCGACACAACACTTGAAGGCTGTCCGCGTCATTGCTGCCGCCTTTGCTGACTGGTGTGATGTGGTCAATCTCAAGCGTTGCGCCATCTTTAGCGGTAACGCCACACATCTGGCAGCGATAGTTGTCGCGCTTCAGGATCTCAAAGCGCAGGCTTGGCTTAATTGATTTGCGCTTGATTGGCTCGGGCCAAGGCTTGGGTAACCCAAGAGAAAACCATTCAATTAAGGTAACACCTTTGTGCTGATATATTCCAAGCTGAGGTAATGCGTCGCAGGACTCACAGCAAAAGTTAATAACTATACCCCCTCTTCTTGGGCTTGGATTCATGGCCATAGTGGCATCATTTATGCAGCGAACTTCAAAGTATTTTTTTTCTTGGTACCAATCTCCAATTCCATCTACAAGAACAACAGTCCCCGTTTCGGCGTCTTCATTTCTGTCGGTAATGCAGACACCTTGATGATGCAAGCTTTGTTCGCCACAAGACGGGCATTGCACCCATCCGTAGCTGCCAAAAACAGGCAAATCAGACAAGTCAGTGGTAGTCAATAGCCTTGAGAGCTCGGCCTTGACACCCTAGCAGGAACCGCTAGCCTGTCAAGGCAAACCGCTAGAAAACATGGAGCTCGCCCACCCCCTTTCCGTCCAGTTCACTCAAGAACAGTTGCTATGGCTTGATTCCAAGCGTTCCGCCGGAATCTCCCGCAGCGCTGTTCTGCGCATCCTTGTCGATGAAGCCATGCGCCGCACTCAGCAGTCCACCGCCGCTGCCGATCGCTCATGAGTCCCATCGTCAACTGGGATGTCGTCGACGAGTTCCTTGAAGCCATCGGTCGCTCCTCCGGTCCCATCGTCTTCGCCGTCTACCCACCAGATCCCACCAAGCCCTGCAGGCACTTTCAATGTGAAGCCGAGGCCATACCACGCTCCGACATCGAGAAGTACCTCCGCCAAAAGCCCACGCACAGCCTTGGCGTCGTCATCAACCCACCATCCGAGCAACCCAAGAACTGGGGTGAGAAGGAAGAGCACCGCAACTCCAAGGGCTACGTCAAAGCTTGGGGCGCATCCAACGCCCACATCGAAGAGGCAATCGCCGTATGGGCTGAATGTGACGGCGGCTTAACAATCGAGGAACAAGAGGTTCTGCCTCAACTCGCTGGCCTCCCCGATCCCACCATCACCGTATGGACCGGCGGCAAGTCACTTCACCACTACTGGCTCTTCACGCCCGGTCAAGAGATCGATCTCGGTCTGTTCCGCGATCTACAAACTCGAATTGCCAACGCCATCGAGATCGTTGCGCCTGATGCCAAGCCCGATAAAGGCATCAACAATCCCTCGCGCGTCATGCGCATCCCCGGTGCCAAGCACCCCAAAACCGGCCAGTACGCCGTCATCCACAGCACTACCCAAGAAACCTTTACCTCAGAAGAAATCCAAGCCTGTGCGCCATCTCTGATCACGCGCGCATCTGACGCACCCGCAAAGCCTTCTCATCACTGGTTCGCCAAGCTCCCAGGCCAGCGCCAAGAAGAACTGGCGATCGAGATGCTCAAATGCGCCCCAGTGCGCAGCGAAGAAGGCGCTGGCATGTACATCAAGTGCTTCGCTGTCCTTGCTGGCATTACCCATCACTTCGGTCAAGCGGCTGCCATCCGCATCTGCGATGCAGCCGCCTGGCACTCGCAAGGATTCTGGGAACCGGATCAAAAAATCCCAACCATCCAAGACACAAAATGGCGCGCATCCATCCGTCGCCTCATTGAGGTCGCGCTTGAGAACGGCTACGAACTTCCCGAAGACTGTCAAGACGCTCTAGCGGAAGAAGAGCAGCAACCCAGCAACGACCATCACGTTCTGCTGCCGTTTCAGTTTCTCGGCTACGACCACGGCACCTTCTATTACATGCCCAACGGCACAGCTCAGGTCATCTCGCTGCCAACCTCCTCTCACACCAAGCTCCACCTCATCACACTCGGCGGTAAATACTTCTGGGAGTCCAACTTCCCCAACAAAGAAGGCGTCGATTGGGATTCGGCCTTGGAGTGGATGGTGGTCGAATCTCAAAAGAAAGGCGTGTACGACAACGATCGCATTCGTGGTCGTGGCGCATGGGTCGATGCAAATCGCGTCATCTTTCACCTCGGCATGCGTCTCATCGTTGACAACAAAGAGACACCTGTCGTCGGCGGCATCAGCTCCTACTACAGCTACGAGCACGCCAAACCGCTCGATGGCCCCAGCGATACCCCGCTTCCTGATCAAGCCGCTGCAGCCATCTTCAAGATCGCCAAGACTTTCTCCTGGGAGACCGAGACTTCCGCTGCCCTTCTCATGGGTTGGATCGCTCTAGCGCCCGTCTGTGGCGCCCTCGATTGGCGCCCGCATATCTGGATCACAGGGGGTAAAGGCTGCGGCAAAACCACCATCCTTCGCTCCTTTATGCGCCCCCTCCTCGGCGGCGTCTACCAAGCAGCTACCGGTGGCACCACTGAAGCCGGCCTACGCGGCACCCTTCGCTCTGATGCCATCCCGGTCGTCTTCGATGAATTCGAGCAAAACGAACAGCGCGACAAGCAGAACGTCCAAAACGTCCTCGCCCTTGCCCGCATCGCCTCATCTGAAGGCGGCAAGGTCATCAAAGGCACAAGCTCAGGCGGCTCCAGCAGCTACGAGATCCGCTCCATGTTTTGCGTCTCATCTATCAACGTCGCCCTCGTCCAAGGAGCTGATCAGGATCGCTTCTGCATCCTGTCTCTTCGCAACGCCTCAGAGGCGCCTGCAGACCACTGGAGGGACCTTGAACGCGCGCTCGCTCAGCACTGCACCGTTGAGAACGGTCGCGCCCTCATCGCACGCACGCTCCAGCGGATCCCAGCCATTCGCGAAAACGCTCGCATCTTTGCTGCAGCACTCGCGCGGAATTATGGGCAGCGTTTCGGTGATCAACACGGCACGCTGCTTGCTGGCGCCTATTCGCTTAGGCCAGCAGGTGGTGAGGTGATCGATCAGGACACCGCAAACAAGTGGGTCGATTCGATGGATTGGTCCGCGCGAACGATCACCGAACGCGGCGCCGATGAGGACAAATGCCTGGGGTTCATCCTCGAATGCCTCATCCCCATCACAGGTGGAAGGCGTATGTCTGTACTAGAGCTGATCGATGCGTCTCGCGGTCCCAGGTTGGGACGCATTGAAGACTCATTGGACGACGCGGACAAAATCCTTGGTCGTTACGGCATCAAGATTCATGAGTCTCAACTTGCGATCGCCAATGCGAACACCAATTTGCAGGCTCTGCTTCGCGATACGCCATGGAGCGGAGGAGCCCACAAGCAAGCGCTGAAGCGGGTTTTGGGGGCTTCGGCTAGTGCTGAGGCGATTCGTTTCCCCGGTTCCAAGACTTCTCGGGCTACGCTGATCCCATTGGCACGCCTGGACTAGGGTGTCACGGTCACATCCCTTCCAGCGCAAGGGATGTCACGGAATCCAAGAAAGTGTCACGGTGAGCGTGACAGCGAGACTCCTTCCAGCGGAAGGGATGTCACGTTGTCACGCTTTTTCTATGGGGAACACCCCCATTTGCGCGCATGTATTTACTTACTTATCTTTTATGGGGATGTTCTTAAATAGGTATTTATCGTGACAACGTGACAACGGCTGCGCCGCAAGGGGTTTGGGTGTCACGCTTTTGTCACGGTCGGGGTCCATTCCGTGACAATCCTTGCGCCGCAAGGGATCTGACCGTGACACTGTTCTATGTCCGGTATTGCGGAGACTTATCCGGCTGTTTTTGCGTGGAGCAGCTCTCTGGCGGGGCGCTGTAGCCCGCCCCTTTGCGTTAGGTCTATAGGCGTGTGTAAGCTCCTGTTGCAGTTGCTATTGATCTATGCCTTTGCCCTCTGGTCGCCGCCTGTCGCTCCTCGATCCGTTCGATCCCCGTCAAGAGCCAGGCAAGGCGCCTCGCGTTTACCCGCTGCACCTCATGGACCAGGGGGACTGGTTCGCCGTCGACAACTGCATGCCGAAGCGCGCCGCAGCCATCCGCTCTGCAGTCGTCAATTTCCGCCGCTCGTGCCCTGACCGACGTTTCGCCGTGCGCTATCTGCATGAGCTCGGCCCAGCCACTGTCGTCTGCGCTCGCGTAGCCTGACCCCATGGCCCGCTCCATCGAATTCGACGCCGAGAAGCTGATCGGCACCATCGATGCTCTTCGTGGCGCGCAGCTTCCGTTTGCGGGAAACAGAGCCCTGAAGCAGCTCGGTTTTCAGCTCAGGCAGGACCTGCAACGTGAGATGCGGGACAAGTTCGAGAACCCGGTGCCGTTCACGATCAGCTCACCTCGTTACGCGGTGGATGGACTGGAGCTGACGGTTTCGATCTCGAAGGACGGGGCGAAGGGTCAGGATCCAGCGCGTTACCTGTTCCCCGTGACTGCTGAGGGTGGCGCAACGGGTGGTGGCAAGCCGGCATACATCACGCGGTTCACCAGGGCCGTGCGAGCGCTTGGTGTGGTGGATGCGAGCTACTACGCGATCCCGTTCCTGAAGGGTCGTGGGGTGCGGGTGAACGCTTACGGGAACATGTCGCCTGGGCAGTACCAGCAGACGCTGCAGGGGTTGAAGACGGGTGTTGGGGCTGGGCGGCAGGGCTCGCAGTGGCGGTATTTCTCGGTGCCGGATGGTCGAGGTGGCGGCCGCAGCACGGGTCGCTTGAAGCCGGGTATTTACCGGGCGAAGTCGAACGACGTGCAGCTCCTGTTCACGTATGCGCGGCGTCAGCCGACAGTGCCGGTGCTGTTTGACTTTGAGGGTGTGGTGACTCGTCGTTCGCAGGAGCTGCTGCCGTCGCTGCTGTCGCGGGCGCTTGACAACGCGCTGAAATAGGTGCCATAATTCGTGGCGTTATCGCTTACCGGTTATGTCGGTTGATTCGTTGAGGAAGCAGGTGCGGCAGGCAGACGCGGCTTACAGGGCCGGTCAGGCGCTGATGACCGATGCCGAGTTCGATGCGCTGTGTGCTGAGTTGCGCGTGTTGGCACCGATGGCGCCAGAGCTGCAGCAGCCAGGTGGTGGTACGGCGCTGTTGTCGCTCGATAACTGCCCTCTGGAGGACTGGTGGCCTGGTGTGCCGGTACTGGTGCAGCCGAAGATCGACGGCGCTGCAATGGCGCTGCGGTACGAGCGTGGTGTGCTTGCTGCGGCGTGGACACGGAGCGGTCGCGATTGCATGGCGGTGGTGCAGGAGCTGGTGCCTGCGCGGGTGCCCGTGAGCGATGCGCTGGAGATTCGCGGTGAGCTGTGGGGGCACGATGGCCGTCAGAGCACGCCAGCGACCGCTCTGAGGCGCATGAAGGCTGATCCTGGTGTGTTGGGCTTCATCGCGTACGGAGGCGCCTTCCAGGAGCGCACAGAGATCGATGCGATGGCGTTGATCAGCGACCTGGGATTTGACGTGGTGGATTCGCTGCTGACCACCCGCATCGATGAGGTGCAGGGGCTGCATGCGAAGTGGAAAGCAGGGAAGCTGTGGAATCGCCCGTGGGGGACTGATGGCGTGGTGGTGAAGGTGGTGTGCCGCGAGCTGCAGCGTGAGATGGGGGAGAGCGGGCGCGCGCCTCGGTGGGCGCTGGCGGTGAAGTGACCGCTTTTGTTTAACTCTTATTTTTTTTAATCATGAAACGCACAGTGATTGTTTTTGCCGCAATTCTTCAGCAGTTGGTACCTGCACCAGCAGATGCACGGCCAGTGACTGCAACGGTTTACGACGGTTGGTATCACGGTCGCGCTGAATATTGCGGCGGCACATATCAACATTGGGGAATCTCAGCAGCGCATCCATGGCTGCCGTGCAACACGCGGGTGACGGTGCGACACCGGGGGCGCGTGCTCGTGGTGCCGATCCGTGACAGGTGCGATTGCAATTCGATCGATCTGAGTGCCGGTGCTGCATATCGCCTTGGTGTGCCGCTGGACGGCATTGCAACCGTGCAGATTTCTTATTGAGACTCACTGCGCTGGAAGGAATCTCATTTGTCTCATCCATGAAACTCATCACCCGCCACACCCGCGCCCCACGAGCGGGTGCCTTCATCCATTGCCCTTATTGCCAGAAGGTATCTCTGGTGCATCACTTCTGTTGGAGCGCGCTCACCTGCGCGCACTGCGGCGAGACGGTCGCCAAGGATCGCTGGAGCTACTGCGATCGCAGCGAGGTCGATCCGCTCACGATCCTGCAGCTCGGCTCACCCGTCACCCTGCGCGATGGCGATGAGTGGGCGTCTTGGGTGCCTGCTGGTGATTGCGTGATCTCCATGTACGGCACAGGCGGCAAGATGTCGCATAATCGCAATCGCATGGAAGGTCGCATTCAGGTTCGACCTGAGGTTGCGTTGCGGCAGGTGGAGACGCACCTCGAATACGGGTGGACGATGGACGTGCGCGGTAAGGGGGTGATCTGATGACTACTGGATCTAAGTCGCTGCGGCTTGCTGATCAGCTTGCGCGTGAGCCGTATGTATGGCCTGGTGGCTATCCATTGCATGCCGTTACTGATGACGGTGGCGTTATGTGCCGAATCTGCGCGGTGGATGAGCGTGAGTCGATCGCGTTGACTGACGGGCGCGATGGGTGGTGCGTGGTGGATCTGTCGGTGAATTGGGAGGATCCAGACCTGCGATGCGACTGCTGCGGGCGTGAGGTGGAGGCGGCGTATGGGGATCGGGAGTGAGAACTCTCGCCCGGTCGCTTTTTATTGCGCGCGGGCTAGGAACTCCAAGGCAGGCGGTTTTTTATACACATGCGAGGGCCAAAAAAAATTGAAGAACTCCAGCCTCGAGGTTCTTAAAGAGGTTTTGGCGCATAACTTTACACACCCCCTCCAGCCCGTTTTTACTCCCTCCTTCCCCAGCCGCCGCGAGAGACGCGGGATTGCGATTTTGAAAAACACACCCCTATTATATATAGATAGTGCTGCACGGTTTGCATCAGCATGCAAGTGCGATTACAGGGGAGCTGTAGCGAACCGCGCGGAGAGTTAGCTGCATCGCAATCGCGATTGCACGTGCCGCTGTGCACGAGCGCAGAGAGTTAGCGACGCAAACTCGCGGTGAGTTTGCATCGGCTACTGCTGCGCGGTTGGTATTGGTAACTTGCGCCGTCCCGGTGATGCTCACCTCCCCGGAGGGTTGGTGAAGCTCACTACCCCGGAGGGTTGGTGAAGCTCACTACCCCGGAGGGTTGGTGAAGCTCACTACCCCGGAGGGTTGGTGAAGCTCACTACCCCGGAGGGTTGGTGAAGCTCACTACCCCGGAGGGTTGGTGAAGCTCACCGGCGCGCGCGCCTAACTGGCGACGCGTTGTGGCCGACGCGCACGGCGCCGGCATGCGGTAACGGTCGCGCCGGCCGCCTCTCCGCTGGCAACGCGTCCGGCGCGCGATCCGGCCCACTTGCTATGGGAGCCGGGCCGCTTGCTAACGGCGCGGCGATCACCTATATATGGGTGGCGTTACCGCTTACCTATTAATGGCTGACCTGATTCCCGCCGCCGATGCCATCGCGATTCTGCGCGCGGCCGGCGTGAATGTTCGAAAGAGCCCGGCGCCGCGCGGCCGTTGCCGCACGCTTTGCTACTTAGTGGCTGGCCAGTACGTGAATCTCGGACGCTTGCGCCAGTTGGCGCGTGAAGCGATGCCGGCCGCCGCACCGGAAGCGATCGAGCCTGAACCGGTCAATGTCGACGCCATCGCGCGCAATGCGGGCCGCGCTTACGAAACCGCTTGCCTTGAGCGTTACGCGGACCCGTCCGATCCTGAAGCCCAGTACGTCGCCGCGATGGAAGGCCGCCGCGCCGTCCGTGTCGCGCGGATTGCGGCAACGCTTGCGCACGCGAACGGCGCCGACGCGGCCGGCGTGCGCGTTGCTGCTGCTGCCGCCGTCGCCGAATTGGCGGCGTTTGACGCTGCGTTCGCGTCGCGCTAACCTTTCAGCGTTAACCCTTACCTTTTACCGCTTAGCCATGCTTGCCTTCTCTCCTGTTGCATCCGCCGCGCACGCGGCCGCCGTTGCCGGCGCGGACGTTGTGCCGTTCGCCTGGGTTGCGGACGTTGTGCGCACTGAAACGCGCTACCGCGTCGCGCTTGAATCCGCCGCGCGCGCCGGATCGATCAGCGACGCGGCCGCGGCTGATTCTCGCGATGCATCCGCCGCGCGCGTTCGCGTTGCGATCGATGCGGCATCCGATCAGGTATGGGCGCACGGCGTGCGCGCCGTTGTGGTCTTGGAAGCCGGCAACGCGGCCGACGCGGCAACGCTTAACGCGTCCGAATGCTCTTATGTTCGGCCCGTTGAATCGATCGACGGCGGATACGTTGCCGGACGCGGCGGCATGCCATCCATTGCTTTTGATCGCATCGCCGACGCGGTCGCGTACGCGTCCGGCGCCGCGCGTCGCGTAACGCTTCCCGGTGAAACAATGCCGCCGTCCGCGCTTTCTCACGGCGACGCCGCGGCGTCGCTCCCGTCGCTTGCCGATGCATTCTCGGCAGCCACTGCGCAACTGCGCGCGATTGAAGAGACTGCATCCGCGTCCGCGTCCGCGCGGATCGCCAGCATGCGCGCCGCAATTGACGCCGAACTGGCGCGCGATTACTGATCGCGCGCGGCCCGTCCCGAGCCGCACCCAATCCGGACGCTTACCGCTTACCGCTAACTGCCATGCATTCTCCATTTCGCTACGTTCCCGGCGCCATCGTGAAATATTGCGGCGCGACTGACACGCGCGGTTCGCGATGGATCGCGACGATCCGGCGCGGCCAGACGCGAGCCGACGTCGTACGCGTCGCCGTTCCGTACGCGGACGGGCCGGATGCCGCCGCCGCCGCTGTTGTGGATCGTTTCAACGACCGGATGGCAAACGATGGCGCGGACGCGTGGCGCGTGATTGGCGCCGCGCAGTCGATCGACGGCGGCGACACGTACGCGTATCCGGTCGGCCCGGCTCACCTCGCTTCCATCCTTTCTCTTCCTTTCGTTTGAAACAATGCCAAACACAATCACAATCAGCGCCGCGCTTTCAACCGGTCGCCGCGTCGACGTTCCGGCGCGATGGATGGGGCAAGCGCTTGCCGTGCATGCGCCGATCAAAGACGGCGCGCCGGTTGCCAACTCGCGCGGCCAATGGGTGATAACGGGTCACCGGTTCGGATTGTCGGCCGGAACGTATCGCGGCCCGTTGCGCGATGCCGTCAAGCTTGCGCGCGTATGGGACGCCGCGTTCGCCGACGCGTTGCCGGCCGATCGTGTAACGGCGCCATCGCTTGCGCAATGGGATCTTGCGCCGGTATGGGCCGCGCAGTTACGCGGCGATGCGCCGCCGACGGGTCCCGGCGCCGGATACGTTGCGCGCGAACGCGTAACGGCCGCCGATGGTGACGGCGGCGAGCAATGGGAACCGACCCTTACGATCACGCCGGCTCCCGGTAAACCGGGCCGCGTTCGTTTCGCGCGTCGCTTGCCGAACGGTCGCGAACGCTTGCGCGATCCTGAAACCGGCCGCGCGTTGCGCATGGATGGCGACTGCGCAGCATTCAAGAATCCGGCCAATCCGCTTGTGCCCGTTTATCGGCTCTACTGGCGCGGCCAATGGATCGACGTTCCGACGGTCGCCGAACTGATGGCTTGGAGCATGGATGGCGACTGCGAAACGCCGGACGGATCGCGCGTAGAACCGGACGCGCCGGATGCATGGCTAAGTCTTCTCGGCATTCTTTGAACCCTTACCGCTTACCTGGAATCATGCGCACCGCTTCTCTGAATCTGCCGGCCGATATCGCCGGACTGCTGCAAACGTTCCGCTTGACACTGGCGGATTTACTGACTGAATCCAATCCAAAGCTTGCCAAGACAACGGCCGCGCGTTCGGTCATTCACCACGCGTTGCCGCACCGCGCGCTAGCGCGCGCCATCGATCCGGCGAACGCGGATCCGGTCGCGCCGCGCGGATACGTTGAAAGCTTGTCGACCCTATGCGCCGAAACCGGAACGGTCGACCTTGCGCGCCGTCACAACGGATGCATGCACGCGACCGCCGGATGCGCCGCCGCTTGTCTTGCCGGCGCCGGTCACGGCGGATTGCACGTTGCCGTAACGGCCGCGCGCGGCCGGCGAACGCTTGCCATGGTTGCCGATCCGATCACGTACGGTCGCGCGATGCTCTACGCGTTAGCGCGCCAACTAGAACGCGCGCGCCGCGATGGCTTGCCGCTTGCTTATCGCTTGTGCGGAACCGACGAGACGCCGTGGTTCGCGCGAACGTTCCCGGTATCCGTTGCCGATCACGAAACGATCCGGCGCCGCTTTGGCGTATGGGTCGCCGTCGGCCAGACGCAAACGATCCACGCCGCGCTAAGCGGCCCGAACGCGGACGCGATCGCGTACGAATATTTGAAAGCGCCGGCCGACGCGCCGGACGGCTTGCGCGCGTGGCGCGATTGCGGCGTCGACGTGACCGCATCGTTTGCGGCCGATCGCGCGACCGCATGCGCCGACGCGTTCGCCGCCGTCCGCGCCGGGTTCCGGCTTGCCGTACCGGTCGCGATCGCGAAACGCGACCCGTTGCCGTCGCGCGTATTGATCAGCCACAACGGCGCAACGCTTGCGCTACCGGCGATCGATGGCGACCGATCGGATGCGAGATGGATGGATCCGGCGCCGGTCGCCGTCTTGCTACGTGAGAAGCGCGCACGCGGCGCCGATCGCGAACGGGTCGCGCGTTTCATTCTCCCGGACGCGCCGCTGATCAGACTGCTAGACGGAACGGTTCAATTGATGCGCGACGCGTAACGCGAACGCCGATAGATTCCAGCGGCCCGGGCTCACGCCCGGGCCTTTTCATGCGCGCCGATAGTGTCAGCCACTGGCGCGCAATTGTCGCGACCGCTTGCGCATGCGCGGCGGCGTTTGCGTTTGTATTTGTATTTGCGAGAATCTACTAAGTGTTAGAAACTCTTTGCAATCCTAAGTGTTGCAGATATCTTGACACAAACTTGGGTCCCTCTGGCGCCCGGGACTCGCGAGGTAATTCGAAT
>Ga0315899_10001252_pt1 | contig 29225 bp, 18 predicted proteins | sample LakEriMetagenome_2_FD_203518 | JGI IMG/M metagenome (GOLD analysis project Ga0315899, IMG submission 203518) | Freshwater fungal communities from buoy surface, Lake Erie, Ohio, United States - Buoy 4 MA112 | ecosystem: Environmental > Aquatic > Freshwater > Lake | place: USA: Lake Erie, Ohio... | reverse complement strand
GCGTCTTACCCTAACCACTATTGCGCTGCTGATTTGCGCGCTGCTCATAGCACAAACCCCTACACTCATTCCATACCAAGCAATTGCCCGCAACGCTGCCGGCGAGCCCCTTTCCTCAAGCACACTCAATGCGCGGTTTACGATTCACGACGGCACGGCTAGTGGGGAAGTGGTATGGCAAGAATTGCAGACGGTGAGCACAAGTGCACTCGGATTATTTACAGAACAATTGGGAGGCAGTGTTCCACTCACTGCTGTAAACTGGGCGAATGGAGCGAAGTTTATGCAAGTGGAGTTGGATTTGGGTAATGGTTTTGTCGACATTGGAACCCAGCAGCTGCTGAGCGTGCCTTACGCGCTGCATGCGGGTAGTGTTCATTTGGATGTTAGTGCAACCGGTGATACCCTTTTTGTGGGTGACAGCAGTTATGTGCTCATACCGGGCATCAGCTTTGCGAACAACGGTGGTAGCTCTAGCATCAGCGAGCATTCTTGCGGCACCGCCAATGTTCACAATTCTAACCTTCAATACGGCAGCGTCACAGACCATGAGGGTAATGTGTACAAAACGATTGTAATCGGCTCGCAAGAGTGGATGGCAGAGAACTTAAATCTATCAAGTTATGCCGACGGTACACCCCTGCCCGAAGTAACCGATCCTGGTGAGTGGGCCGAACTCACAACGGGTGCCTGGTGCTATTACAACAATGACGCAAATTACGCTTGTCCCTATGGAAAACTATATAATTGGTATGCTTGTGTAGACACTCGCCAGTTGTGCCCCGTAGGTTGGCACGTGCCAACGGATGACGATTGGTTGGCATTGACAAACTACCTGGACGGTGTTGAATTTGCTGGTGGCAAAATGAAAACCACGGGTACTGTGGAAGCTTCCACGGGCTTTTTTCTTTCACCAAACGCAGACGCCTCAAACAGCACTGGGTTCTCGGCGATTCCCGGAGGCGGGCGCTATTCAGCCGGGACCTTCAACCTCATTGGTGCGCAGGCGTGTTGGTGGAGTTCCACGGCGGGCAGCGAGACCAACTCTTGGGATCGTTACCTTGTCTACAACTTCGGCAGCGCCTATAGAGGCAGCGGAGTAAAGTACTTCGGTTTTTCTGTGCGTTGTCTTAAAGATTAGTACATCTGATTGTTTAGCTATTTCATAGTGCGTTTCACGGATTAGGCGTAGGGCCTCAAGTTTTTTGTTCTTGCTTAGGTGAAAAAAGTCACTGGCTATCCTCCCTATCTTCGCGCGATGGACATCACCGCCCTTAAAGCCATCTCACCCATCGATGGTCGCTACAGCAAGCAAACGCAAATCCTCAGCGGATACTTTTCCGAGCACGCGCTCATGAAATACCGCGTGTGGGTCGAAATCGAATACTTCATCAGCCTGTGCGAAATACCCTTGCCGCAACTGAGCGGAGTAACTCCAGGGCAACTCGACGGACTGCGCAAAGTGTATTGGGAGATGTCGGACGACGATGTGCTTCGCATCAAAGAACTCGAGCGCACCACCAATCACGATGTGAAGGCCGTTGAGTATTTCCTGAAAGAGAAATTCGAAGGGTTGGGCATGTCGGCGTTCAAGGAGTTCATTCACTTCGGACTCACTTCGCAAGACATCAATAACACCGCTATACCGGCGTCGTTTCGCGATGCCATCGAGGAGGTCTACATTCCTGCTGTCGATCGCATTCTCGAGCGTCTGGTCAACTTCGCTAAAGAATGGAAAGACATTCCCATGCTTGCGCGAACGCACGGACAACCCGCTTCACCCACGAAATTGGGGAAAGAATTTTACGTGTTCGTAGATCGCTTGGATGAGCAGCTCAATCAGCTCGAAGAGATTCCGTATAACGCCAAGTTCGGCGGTGCGACGGGTAATTTCAACGCGCACCATGTGGCTTATCCCGCTATCGACTGGGCCGATTTTGCTACCGGATTCCTCGCTACGAAATTGAACCTGCGCCGCTCGCGTTTCACCACACAAATTGAACACTACGACAACATGGCCGCAGCGTTCGATGCACTGAAGCGCACCAATACGATTCTTGTCGATTTGAGCCGCGATATCTGGACTTACATCTCCATGAATTACTTCCGTCAGAAAGTGAAGGAAGGGGAAATCGGTTCTTCGGCTATGCCGCACAAAGTCAACCCCATCGACTTTGAAAACGCTGAAGGAAACCTGGGTATCGCCAACGCGCTGCTCGAACACTTGTCGGCCAAACTACCTGTAAGCCGCCTGCAGCGAGACCTCACCGACAGCACGGTGCTTCGCAACGTCGGTGTTCCGTTTGCACACATCATCATCGCATTCAACTCTATTGAAAAGGGACTAGATAAGCTGCTGCTAAACGAAGATGCGCTCAAGCAAGACCTTCAAGACAATTGGGCGGTTGTGGCTGAGGCCATTCAAACCATCCTGCGTCGGGAAGGATACCCGAATCCGTATGAAGCACTCAAAGAACTTACCCGCGGAAAGACACAGGTAACTGCGACGGATATCGCCAACTTCATTGAAACGCTACAACTCAGCGATGCCGTGAAGATAGAACTCAAAGCCATCACGCCGAGCAACTATACCGGTATGGACTTACTCGACGCAGAACTGGCGTAACCATAGATGAGCAAACTCCGCGAAATATGGCAACTGGTGCAGGGTTATCGCACGAGCATCTTGGTGAACTTCCTGTTCAACATCCTCAATGCGGTGTTTTCGCTGTTCACGTTTTTGGCTGTGGTGCCGTTCCTCTACATCCTGTTTCGCGTCAATAGCAGTGCACCGTCATCTTCGGCACAAAGCAACGCGCTGTGGCAATGGGCGAGCAGTTCGCTCGACACCTTTATTGCCGCCAACGGACAAGGCACGGCGCTGGCGCTCATGTGCGGATTTATCGTTGTGCTGGCTTTGCTGAAGAACCTCGTCAACTACCTTTCCTTGTTGAGCATAGCGAAAATCAGGACATCGGTATCGCGCGATTTGCGTGAGAAGCTGTATCAGAAAATCCTCGATTTGCCTGTGGCGTATTTCACCAATGAACGCAAGGGTGATATCATTTCACGCATGACCAACGACTTGATGGAAATCGAGTTTAGCGTGATTGGCACACTAGAGGCGTTGTTGAAATCGCCCGTGATGATTGTGATTTCACTGGGAACACTCATCGTGATCAGCTGGAAGTTGACACTCTTTGCGTTGCTCTTCCTTCCGTTGAGCGGCTTCCTTATTTCACGCATTGCCAAGAGCCTGAAGAATGCGGCCAAGCGCGGCAAGGGCAGTTTGGGCGATCTGATTTCCGTCATCGAAGAAACACTCACCGGCAATCGCATCATCAAAGTGTTCAATGCCGACAAACAGTTCAAGCAGCGCTTTGATGGCTTGAACGATTCCTATTTCCGACTCATGCATCGCCTGTATCGCCGCGAGTATTTGAGTTCACCCATGAGTGAATTCATTTCGCTCATTGTGATTTCAATCCTCCTTTTCGTTGGCGGACGTATCGTCATCAGTGGTGAGATGGGAGGGGAGTTGCTCATCGGTTATTTGGTTGTCTTTTCCCAAATCATCCAGCCGGCGCGTGCGTTCAGTGATGCCATTTTCAAAATCAGCAAAGGCGCAGCATCGCTCGAGCGCATCAATGAAATTCTTGATGCACCGCTCACGGTATCCGATCCGCTGGCGCCGAAAGAACTCCCGGCGTTCAATCACCGTGTGGAGTTCAAGAACATTCGGTTCGGCTATTTCGGCGACCCTGTTATTCACGACGTGTCCTTCACGATCGAGAAAGGACAAACCGTTGCTTTAGTCGGCCCGAGCGGAAGCGGTAAGAGCACCTTGGCCTCGCTGCTGGCGCGTTTCTATGACCCCATTGAAGGGCAGGTACTCATCGATGGTATTGCGCTGCGCGATTGCCGCGTTGCCGATGTCCGCAACCTGATGGGCTTCGTGTCGCAAGAATCTATCCTCTTCAATGATTCCATCAGAAATAACATCGCGTTGGGTGAACATGGCGAGAGCGATATGAATCGCATCGTTCAAAGTGCACGCATGGCCAACGCCGAAGAGTTTATTCGCCCTTTGCCCGAGCAATACGATTACAACGTAGGCGACGGCGGAAACAAGCTCAGCGGCGGACAGAAACAACGTCTGGCCATTGCCCGTGCACTCTATAAAAATCCACCAATTCTCATCCTGGATGAAGCCACCTCGGCACTCGATACGCAGAGCGAACAGCTTGTGCAAGAAGCCATCTACAAGCTGATGGAAAACCGCACTTCACTCGTCATTGCGCACCGTCTCAGTACCATCAAAAAAGCCGACAAAATCATCGTCATCCAATCGGGCACCATCGCCGAACAAGGTACCCACGAAGAGCTCATGTCGAAAGGAGGGGTGTATAAAAGGTTGGTGGAGATGCAGAATTTTGGGTGAGGAATAGGATTAGAGGATTGTAGGATTGTAGGATTGTAGGAAAGTACAGCCTCCAAATTTAATTCGGTGATAATTCCTTATGCCGCCCCTACGGGGCTCCCGTGCCAGCGGCGTTTTTCTAGTTAGTGATATTTCGCCTCTACGAGGCTGGCTGAAAGGCTCAAGTCGCCACTCGCCAAGGCTTCGACTTCGATCACCCCAAGTCGCCACTGGCCACTCGCCATTCGCCACTCGCCACTTCTAGCGCACCACCAAGATACTCCCCCGGCTTCTCGCCTTACTCAGCGCCTCTTGCTGATTGTAATCGAGCGCCTCAATCTGCCAGGTGTAAATACCGTTGGGCAGGAAATAGTCATTGAAGCCGCCGGTCCAAACATCTTCCGGGTCGGAGGTTTCAAAAACCACTTGGCCAAAGCGATTAAAGATGCGCAAAGTGTACTGAGTTAATCCATTAGCGTAGATGCGGAACACATCGTTGAGACCGTCACCATCGGGCGTGATTGCGGTGGGCGCATAGATGTAGACACAATCCACATCAATGGTGACCGTATCGCGTGCTTCGCATTCATTGAGGTAACTGAACATGACCAAATCGCTCGTACGCGTCGGTGTCGGAATAGTCACGGTATCCCCATAGGTTAGCAGCAAGCCATCCAATTCCCAATAGGTCGAATCACCGGTGGTAGAGCCGTAAAGAATGGTGTTGTCTTCGCAGTCGCTGTAGAAATCGTCGCCGGCATCCATCACAGGGTAGGGACTGAAGTAAACGCTAACCGTATCGGTGGTATCACAGCTTACCAGATGCGCGGTGACGATGTAAATGCCGGTGTTAGTGACCTTCAGGGTGTCGCCTTCAATGCCACCATTCCAGGTGTACGTTACAAAGTCTCCATCAGGAATAATCAGCACGGTATCGCCTACACACGCTGTGTCCTTGGAAGCGAATGTTTCAATATCGAGCGACATTTCCAAATCAACCATGATGGTGTCACTGTAAATAGGACAGAAGCCGTCCATGCTCGCCGTGTAGTAATAGTCGCCGTCCTGTTCCGCTGTAACGGTCAAACCAATCTCTCCAACCATAGGCGTATCATTGAAGTACCACTGAAATTGCACTCCATTGGACACCGCTAAGATCGGGTGTGTCTCCTGACACGTAAACAGGGTGTTGTTTTCGGCGTAGGGTGGGGGTGTCCAGCTTGCTATTGTGGCCACGTCGTGAGAGACAATCACAACGTCACTGCTTTGGGTCATACAGCCGTTGTTGGTTCCTTCGAGATAGACGGTCGATGCCTGGTCATAGCTCACGTTTAAGGTTGATTCTGCGCCTAAAGGGTTACCATCTTGATACCACAGGTACTCATCGTGAACATTGACGGAACTGAGAACCGCCTGATCGCCCGGACAAAAATCCAGCGGACCTGCCGGCGTGATCTCCACAACAGGATATGCGAATACTTCTGCGGTGAGCGCTAATGGCTCACTGGCGCAAATACCATCGGTCACAATTAGTTCTATGGCATATGCAGCCGCATTTGCCGTAGGAATAGTCAAAACTTGATTCGTTCCCGCGATAGCTCCGTCGATGGTCCAGCTGTAGGCATTCAAAGGCGCTGTAGCCGTGAAACCCGGGGTAGCTTCAATCGTCAGCGGTGCATCATTCACGCAGGCCTCGAAAATTGTAGAAACAACACTTGCGATTGGAGTAGGGGAAATGCTCACCGTATTGACTGCTGAAGTCGATGTGCAGACACCGTTAACCGCGGTGAAGCCGTAATCGCCATCGTTCTGTCCAACAGTATAGGTTGATCCTGTTTCGCCTGGGATCGGATTGCTGTTCAGTGTCCACTGTATTGAGCCGATTGCAGCAGTTGAAAGCACCAGCGTTTGGCCCTCACAAATGTCAAATGGGGCGGCAAACGCAGCGCCGTCCAATTCAGCTGTAACAGTAACAACAGGTGCTTCATCGACTTGTATGGTGATGTTAACTGGATCTGAAACATCACCACAGCTATTGGTTACTGAAAGCGTGATGGTTTCATTACCGGCTGTATTGAAAACAACATCTTCGTAGTTCAGCCCATTCACCGTGCCTCCGGTTCCTCCGGTCCAGATGAGTGTTGTGGCACCCAAACTTCCGACTGCACTTAATGTAAAAGGTGTGCCTGCGCATACTGCCACAGGAGGTGCGTCGATATTGGCTATAGCTGCCTGTGCATTATTGGTTTCTCCGGGGTTCGGAGCCGGATCGTTTACGAAATTGGAATTGGTGCAATCCAAGGCGTTTGATTGGCCTTCAATAATATTAATTACCGATACGTTTGGATTGTTTGGATTGACCGAGAAATCTAAATCGAACGTTGAAGGACAGTTTGGTATCGCAATACTGGTAATGAGGCCAGTTCCCGTTGAGCCTGGACCGAACGATCCTCCTCCCCATAGAACACCATCAGCAAGTTGTCCGGCATTGTCGAACAAAAAGATTTGTTCTGCGGTGTTATCGAAGGACATACTCAAGGCGGTATTGGAACTGCATCCGCACGAAGCCCAATTTAAACCAGGATTGGTTAAGCCAACCGAAGAACCAATCGTGAATGTTTCGCCTGCGGGCAATATGGTTGGGTTGGGGAGTGTCAATACAACATCACCGTCAGAAATCAACATACAGCTGATATCAATATCCGATCCAGTGGGATTGTACAGTTCAATCCATTCACTCGAGTTAGGCGGAGTGCCGTCCGAACCGGATGGGTCTACCATGATTTCATTGATGATGACCTGCCCAAACGAACCGTTTGTTAAGGCAACGCAAACAAGAACAAAAGCAGTGGTTACGGAAAATATCGACTTCACAAAACTCATATCAGGTGCAACTCAGTTAAAAAATGGTGCGCGAATTTCGTAAATTCAGACCAATTCTGAGCAGTTTGGTTGCATTTAATGCATAAATAGGTGGCTGTGTGACGAAGGTTACTGACACGGTGCTTCATACATGATTAAGTTTGCCGCATGAGTTCTAAAAAATCAGCTCTCGCCGCGATGCTGACGCACCAATGTCCAGTCTGCCGGGAACAATCCATTTATGTGAATCCTGCAGTTTATACCTTCAGCGAATTGGGTAGCATGTATTCAGAATGCCCAAAGTGCAAAACCAACCTGGTGCCCGAAACCGGTTTCTACTTTGGTGCTGCGTATGTGAGTTGGGCACTCACCGTGGCTCTGTGGGTCTCGGTGCTGGTGGCATTGAAAGTGTTGGATGCGCTCGGTTGGATTGAGTTCGGATTTTTGACCCATCCCGTAACCTTCCTTTCGGTAGGCATGGGGGCCACTGTTGTCGTCTTCCCTTATCTCTTCCGTTTGTCGAGAAGCATCTGGGCCCACATGTTCATTAAGAAAAGTGTAGTCGGTTAGGCCCCGTAAATCTCACGGGTACTGGTTAAGGTCAGTGCTTCACCATCCCAAACAGCCCACGATTCACCACTCATCCACTCGCCTAGATTGACATAGCGTGATGCCGACGTCAAGGCATGATTGATGGGCAAATGGCGGTGACCAAAAACGAAGTAATCGTAATGCTCCCGGACCAATTGCTCCTTGCAGTACACAATGAGCCATTCTTCTTTAGGCCCAAGGTAAATCTGGTCTTTATGTCCGGTGGTGCTTCTGCTGTATCCCGATAACGACCGCGCCAGCCAAATGCCGAAGTTGGGATGAAGGCGCGCAAAGAGCCATTGACAAACACGGCTGGCGAAAATGCGCTTGATGAATTTGTATCCGTAGTCCCCGGGACCCAATCCGTCACCGTGACCAATCATGAATTTTCGCCCGTTCCATTCGCGCACAATCGGCGCTCTGTGCAAGGTTACACCGCATTCCTGAGGCAGGTAGTCAAAGATCCACATGTCGTGGTTTCCCGTAAACACATGAACCGGAATTCCCCTATCCGTTAGTTCCGATAACTTACCCAGCAAGCGCGTAAAACCACGAGGAACCGCTCGCTTGTATTCAAACCAGAAGTCGAAGATGTCGCCCACCAGAAAGATCTCGCTCGCGTCTTTGCTCACCTCATCCAACCAGGCGACAATGCGCTTCTCGCGCGCCAGACTTACCTCAGCGTTGGGTGAACCCAAGTGAAAGTCTGAGGCGAAATAGACTTTTTGTTTGGTGGATGTCATGGAGCCGATAGACTACGGATTGATGTTTTTGGCCGCGATGCGGAAAGGATTCATGGTCGCAATGTTGAACTCAAACAGGATGGTTTGCCCAAAGGTAAGTTCGCGTGCGTCAACTTCGTCCTTAATGGATTGACTATAGACAATCGGGATATACACCTTCAACACGTTGGGAATGATGCTCGCTGAAACACCGCCGTTAAACAACCAGCGACGATCGATGTTGGTTGGCAAGATCGTCAAGTCGTTTTCATTGCCGTCGCCAATGATGTAGCGCTCGTTCTTCAGAGCTGCAACGCCGCCATACAGAGCTAATGGAAGCTTCACAGGAAGTTCAATCTCCACGTTCAAGGAGAACAGCGAGCGACTTGCTGATTGTGCGGTTGGAGCCGCCAATCCGCCTTGTGTGCGCATGAACTGCTGTGACATTAACCCCGTGGCTTGGTCGCGTCCGAGGAAGAGCCCTTCATACAAGTAGTCGCCTCGCAATGAATTGTACGGGCTATCACTGTTGTAGCGCGAACCGCCGAACTGACCTGTGGCATTGAGGTAAAATCCATCCGAAGAAGCAGCGTAAAGACGCGACTTGATTTTCTTCTTTCCCTTACCGTAATACACCCAATCATGTTCCAAAGAATGTTGGTGCACAACGCGATTGTCGGTGAAGTCACCGATTTCCACCAGTGAGTTGAATCGAATAACGCTGCGAGTGAATTTCTTTTGGATTGAAGCTTGGCCGCGCCATTGCGCTGCGCGCACTCCCTTGCCCTGCACTTGATCAATCACCGTGTAATCCGAGAAAATCGGCTTGGGTGTATCCTTCACCATTTCGCCGATAGTGTAGTAGGTCAAACGAGCTTCACCGCTCCAGTCCTTGCGCACGCGATTGGCAAACAACTTGGCGCGCAGGTAAGGTGCAATCACATCGTAACTGCGCACATGCGTTTCCGAATTAAATGGGAATGAACCATGGGCAAAGCGCTTGAGCTGAACACCGGCGCCCATGCGGCCATTGTCGTATTCCATGCTGCCGAAGCCGTTAAGCGTTCCGTTCACAAAGCTATACATGGGAGAAACCTGCCATTGAAAATGCTTCCTCGGCAAGGTTTGGTTATGCACACTCACGCCGAGCATCCATTTATTATATTCGTTCCACCCCACCAGCGGAATCCAGAAGAGCTGCGAGTAGTCGGGATGATCGATGCTGCTGAGGAACTTGAATCGCACCGGCTCAACCGTTTTGAATGCGCCTTCCGTGCGCAACGTATTGTTGTTGCGATTGTACTCCGGTATTCCAACTGCATTATTGATTTTCAAGATGTCTCCTTTGTCGGCTCGCAGCGTAATGCTTGTCGCTTGGCCCGGCTCAATACCGTCGAACCATGCACTGTTGACAGTCTTTCCATTGCGCATAACCTCTATGCCAAATGGAGAAGCCATTTCGCCTGTATTGCGCACTTTGATGTCCATGTCGTTGCCATTCTTGTGCGCACTGCGAAGACTGTAATCCACGCGCTTAGTCGTTTGAACGAGGTCATCGAAAAACCAGGAAAGGTTTTTTCCGGAAACGCGCTCAAACACTTCACGAATATCCTTGGGTTGCGGATGCTTGAACTTCCAGGCTTCGAAATAGGCGGCCATGCAAGCGTTCATGCCTTCTTCCCCCAGGTACTGCATCAGGTAATTGAAGGCAAGCGCCGTTTTCTTGTACACAATGCCGCCGTAGTTCAAATTCGTGTAATCGTCACTGCCGGCTTCAATGGGCTGATCGGCAGCGAAGCGTGCAGCAATCAAGTAGGGGAGTTCCTCGGTGAGGTAGTTGTAGGAAATGTCCTCAATACCCAATGCCTTTTGCACGTTCAATCCTTGAATGTTTAATCCAATTTCCGCTGAACCTGAATCCTTGCGGGTAGCCAGAATCGTTCGGGTTTCGAAAAAGGAATTGATACCCTCGTCCATCCAGGCGTGGTCGCGCTCGTTGCTGCCCAGAATGCCATAGAACCAGTTGTGACCCACTTCGTGGATAATGACGGTGCGCAATTGCGATACATCACCGGAATTACCAATCACCGTTACGTTGGGGTACTCCATACCACCACCGGCACTGATGGTACCGTCAACCGCGGTGCACACATCATAGGGATAATCGCCCGACCACAATGAGTAGTAATACAGACCATCGCGAATCGATTTCAATCCTTCTTCTTCCCACATCCCACGGTTTTTCGGGGTAAACATCGCCCAGGTGGTCACTTTGCGTTTGCTGTGCGGGAGCTCCATTTCGCCTTTTCGCACAATCCAGCGCTTGTCGGCAAACCAACCAAAGTCGTGCACGTTCTTTTGCTTGTAATGCAGGGTTTTCATTGTGGCTGAAGAGGCAGGGAAGTCCATAGAAGTCGGGCCTTCTTCTGCCGCCAGGCGATTGAGTCGTTCGATTTCAGCGGATGTCTGCAAATCGCCGGTAGCGCCAACGGTGTAGTTATCGGGAAGGGTAATCTTCACATCGAAACTCCCGAATTCACTGTAAAACTCACCTTGCGTGAGGTACGACATCGGGTGCCAGCCGGTATTGTCGAAAACGGCCGGCTTGGGATACCACTGTGTAATTTGATAGCTCTCTTCAATGTGACCCAGGCGTGAGATAGAGCCGCTCGGGAGCTTCACAAAGAATGGCGTTGCCACTGTAATGGAACCTCCGGGTTGCAGCGGTTTTTCGAGATAAAGCACAGCGATGTCTTCCTGTTCCTCGAAGAATTCCCAACGCGCCTTGACGCCATCAACGGTGAAGTCGAGTTTGTCGATATAGCCCTTCGCAGTTGGCTTGGCCCACAGCATAAAGAAGTCGCCCTGACGAAACTTTTGCTTGGACATCGCTGTCTTGGCGTTTTTGTATGCATTGGGCCAAAGGTGGATGAACAGCTTGTCGAGCGATTGCGTGCTATTGTTTTTATACTCGAAGGTTTCATTCCCCGAAAGCGAATGCTCTTTGTCGTTGAGGGTGACTTCGATGGTGTAGTCGACCTGTTGCTGGAAATAGGTTGTGGTTTGAGCCACAGCGAGTGCTGCGGTCAACTGGAATAAGGTGACAAGAATGGTTCTCATAAGTAAATGCTAGTCCGCGCGAAAATAGGTTAAGATGTTCCCGCTCATAAAACTGTTAAAGCGTATTTGCGACGGCACACACTTTTACTTTTTGTAAAAGCTGACGTCAGTCTGAATTCACCCGATTGATCAAGTGGCCTCACTTGTTACTCATTTTCCCTATTATCCTACAATCCTACAATCCTACAATCCTACAATCCTATTAACCGGTAATCCTCCCCAAAAAGCAACAGCGCCCCTTTCGAGACGCTGTTACCTATCAACTGTTACAAATACGGGCCGGCTAGCGGCCATAAATCGCTTTGAGCTTGTCCTCAAGCATAGGACCACGCAAATTGTGGCCGAGTATTTTTCCTTCTTTATCTACCAATACCGTGAACGGAATGCTATGCACGCCGTAAGCTTGTGCTGCCTCACATTCCCACCATTTCAAATCACTGACATGATTGGGCCAAAGCAGACCATCTTGCTTGATGGCTTCAACCCACGATTCTTTGGTCTTATCTAGAGAGACGCTGAATACCTCAAAACCGTCTTTGTTATACTTCTTGTAGGCCGCTACCACGTTCGGGTTTTCTCTGCGGCAGGGACCGCACCAACTTGCCCAAAAGTCAATAAGGACAGTTTTGCCTTTTAAGTCGGATAGTTTCCTGGTTTTTCCATCGGGGTCGTTCAGCGCGATTTCCGGAGCCGCTTTACCAACAGCAACAGGTGATGCTCCCTCAGATGGAGAGGCTTGCTGTCGCGACGGATTACCCAGTCGATTGAGCTCTTGCTTCATCGCCTTGTAAAGAAGCGTGTGGCCAAAGGATGTGTTGAGGTTGGAGAAAATGCGGTTGAATGTCGCCATTTCGGTTCGCGGATCCAATCGCTGAATGGCAATCAATGCGGCGGGCGATGATTCATGCGTTTCCAACCATTCTTTGATGCACTTCACCATTTCACGGCGATTATCGGAAAGGCTCTGATTGAGCATTTGCTTTTCTTCCGCAGAGGCATCGGGCTTCATCATTCGCTCGCGTGTCTCAGCTTCTTTCTCATCAAACGGAGCACACTTCGATTCCAATTCGTGCAGAATCTCGGATTGTTCCGAACCGCAGAGTGAAAGTGATTTCTGCAAATCGGCATAGTCAGCTTTGAATGATGGCGATTCCGTGCTGTCTGTTATTAAAGCTATGGAATGGTCTCGATCGATGACCAATCGGTAATAGTTCAGTTCAAGTGGTTTGCTCGGAGCCAAAACGAAGGAACCATCGCTGCCAATCACCGTGGAATCCGTAAAGACCATGCGGTTGTTAACGAAGCGCTCTAGATAGATGGTCTTGCCGTCGGCGCCTGCGATCTTACCTTCAATAGCTCCTTTTTGTCCACCGTTACATGCCGACAAGAGAACGACACAAGCGAGAAGAATAAATGGAACACGCCCTGCAGTCGGCGATGAAAATTCAGTGTTGCTTTGGAATGTCATGTGGTTCGCAGCAACTGGACAAATGCCGCTTCTCCACTTAAAAATGCAATCGATACGGGTATTACAAAAATCGGAATATCGTCTAACCCTCGAATGCTTTTCAGTCTCGCCGCGTCCTTCTCGGTAGTCACAATCGCTTGGGCGAAATTACCGTATTTCGTCCATAACCCCGTCAACTCTTTGCGTGAAAAATTGTGATGATCGCCAAAAGATTCAAAATGAGCCAATGAAAAGGATTGCTTGAGGTATTGCTCGAATTTCTCCGTGTTGGCAAGACCCGCAATTCCCAAAACAGAACTTGAAGCATTGATATCCATTGGTTTGCCGGATACCTGAACCGGTTTGCCGTATTCGAGTCGCGTGAAGAAGACGCGTTGATTCCTTACCGGACGTATCGCCTTTATGATGTTTTCCTGCTCGTCCTTGCTCAACCGGTCGGGGCATTTGGTAACGATGATAACATCAGCCCTGCGGTAAGCCGAGCGCACATCACGCAAGCTTCCAACAGGAAACAGGCGATCGGTCCAAAACGGTCGGTCAAATTCCGTGAGTAAAATCTTAAGGTCACCCTGAAGCTTACGATGCTGTAAAGCATCATCAAGCACGACAATATTCGCATTGGAGACCGTTTTGAGGAACTCCAAGCCACGCAGACGGTTTTCGCAAACGGCTACGTCTAAATCCGGAAACTTCATATGCACCTGCATCGGCTCATCTCCAATGATTTGAGCAGATGCCGCAACGCGGTGGGCCATAATAAAACCACGCGTGGTCCTGCCGTATCCCCGGGATAAAAAGGCCGGTTTACACCATGCCCTTAGCTGGCGTATCACATATTCTGCGTGAGGGGTTTTACCGGTTCCGCCCAAGGCAAGGTTGCCGATGACGATGGTGGGAAGTTTTCCGGGTTGAGAGGAGAGAATTCGGCTGTCATAGAGCCAATGGCGAAAGCGTAGCACGCCTCCCCAACAAACAGCGCATGGACTGAATAGTTTTTTCCAATTTTCCACGATGGCGAAGTTAAGATGCTTTATTGTCAATTTCTGTCATGGATGCGTATATGTTTTTGTTATTGAATTGCACCCAGGGAATGTTGTTATTTTGCCGTCATGCAATTGAACGAAATAATCTCTTTTTTTGAGGAATGGGCACCACCCGCCCTGCAGGAGAATTACGATAACAGTGGTCTTTTGGTTGGAAATTCAACAGGAGAAGTAACCGGGGTATTGTTTTGCCTGGATTGCACAGAGGCGATTGTCGATGAGGCGGTATCGAAGGGATGTAACCTGATTGTGGCGCATCACCCGATTATTTTCAGTGGCTTAAAGCGACTAACGGGGAGCAACTACATTGAGCGCACGGTCATGAGCGCCATCAAGAAGGATGTTGCCATCTACGCCATTCATACCAACCTTGATAATGTCCGTACCGGTGTCAATGCCAAGATCGCCCAGAGATTAGGGTTAACCCATACTTCCATATTGGCCCCAAAGGCAGGTTTGCTGCTTCAACTTCAGGTCTATGTGCCGACGAGTTCCGCTGACGTTGTTCGTGAGGCCATGTTTACGGCCGGTGCCGGGAAAATTGGCCGCTATGAAGAGTGCAGTTTCGAAACGCAGGGGCAAGGAACGTTCAAGGCCGGATCCGGTGCCAACCCATCAGTGGGTGAACATAACGTCAGGCATACTGAGGCTGAAGTTTGTCTTTCGGTGGTATTGCCTGAGTATTTGAAAAACAGTGTTTTAAAGGCTGTTCGAGGTGTGCATCCCTACGAGGAGGTCGCCTACCAAATGACGAAACTGGATAATGTTTGGCAGGATGTCGGATCAGGTATGGTCGGTGATCTGATTAGTCCGCTGGATTTCAGCGATTTTATTCAGCTCGTCAAGGCAAATCTTAATGTTCCGGTAGTTCGGTATACTCATCCGGTTAGCACTCAGATTCAGCGAGTTGCCATTTGCGGTGGAAGCGGAAGCTTCCTGCTTGAACATGCAAAACGCTCAAAAGCAGATGTTTATATCACTGCTGATTACAAGTACCATCAGTTCTTTGACGCTGATGGACAGATTTCCATTGTCGATATCGGACATTTTGAAAGCGAACAGTTTACAATTGAGTTATTAGGTGAACAGTTTAGGCAAAAATTCCCTACTTTCGCGTCCCATTTGACGGAGATTGTAACCAATCCCGTCCATTACATGTAACTCACGATGGCTAAAAAACCAGTGAAAGTCTCAGCAAAGAAATCAGTTAAAGCCGCCCCAAAGGCAGCCAAGGTTGTTGCTAAGGCAAAGAAAACGGTGAAGGCGTCGAAACCGGCCAAGGCCACTAAACCAGTGGCTAAGAAGTCGGTAAAGCCTGCAAAATCGGTAAAGTCAGCACCCGCCAAACAGAAGAAGATCGCGAAACCCGTTGCAAAAAAGGTCGCAAAACCTGTGGCCAAGAAGTTGGCCAAACCTGCTGCGAAGAAAGTTGTGAAACCTGCTGCAAAAAAGGTTGCAAAACCAATCGCCAAGAAGGTGGCTAAGCCCGTGGCCAAGAAGGTTGCTAAACCTGCGGCCAAGAAGGTTGTCAAACCGGTGGCGAAAAAGGCGGCGAAAACTGCTGTCAAGAAAGTAGCAAAGCCGGTGGCTAAATCAGCCCCAGCTAAGAAGACTGCTAAGGTGGTCGCAAAAGTGAAGAAAGCTCCTGCTCCAAAAGCACCAAAGCAGGCAGTGAAGATAAAGCCTTCAGTCGTAAAGACTGTCAAAGAGGCTTCCGCAACAAAGAAAAAGGAAACCCCTGGCAAAGAGGTTGTTGCGAAAGTAGTTGTGGCAGCCAAGGCCAAGGAGGTTGAAGTTAAGCCGGTTCCATCCGAAGCTCCGAAGGCCAAGGCAGCCGGAGAGACGAAGTCTGCTGCAAAGGCAGCACCGAAGGTGGAAGTTGTTGAACAGCGATTTATTCTCCCTAATGGAGTAGAGTCATCAAGACCTATGCGTCCACGTCCGCCCAAACCGGCGCCTGATGCACCCGCCAAACCGGTCGCTAATCCGATATATGTGCCTCCTGCTCCTGACGGCAAGCCGGGAATCAAGTTTGCACCTATGGCCGTTATCGAAAAACCAAAAGAAAAATCCAATAAACTCGAAGAGGAAGATATGAGTTCTAAAACATCACCAAGGTTAGCGTTCACCGAAAGCGACGACAAAAAAGGAATTAGCGTTGAATCCAAATTGCGCGCGCTCTATGCAATTCAGTTAATCGATTCACGCATCGACAAAATCCATGCAATGCGCGGGGAATTGCCGTTGGAAGTGGGGGATCTTGAGGATGATGTTGCAGGTCTGGATGCTCGCCTTGGTAAACTGAATGAAGATATCAAGAACCTCAGCGATGAAATTATCGGGAAAAAGAACGGTATCAAGAATTCTGAAGCGCTGATCAGTAAGTATAAGGAGCAATTGAACAACGTGAAGAATAACCGTGAGTTCGATTCGCTGAACAAGGAAATTGAGTTCCAGGAATTGGAAATCCAATTGCACAATAAACGTATCAAAGAGTTTGAAATTGGTCTGAGTACCAAACAAGAACTTTTGATTACCACTGAATCGAAGTTGAAGGAACGCACCAACGATTTGGCGCTCAAGAAATCAGAGCTCGATGAAATCGTTGCCTCTACTGAGAAGGAAGAGAAGATTCTACGTCGCAAAAGCGATGAAGCTAAGAAACTTATTGAAGAGCGTCTTATCAATGCCTACGAGCGTATTCGCTCGGGAGCACCCAACGGAATGGCAGTTGTGCCTATCGAGCGTGAGGCCTCAGCAGGATCCTTTATCCAGCTTCCTCCTCAAAAGCAATTGGATGTGGCTGCTCGTAAGCGCGTGATTGTGGATGAACACAGTGGTCGTATCCTTGTCGATGCCGATTTGGCAAACGAAGAACACGAGCGCATGGATGCGGAACTCGCGAAAGAATTGAAGTAATCTTGAGTTAGAGATAATGAAAAAAGCCTCGCTTATGCGGGGCTTTTTTGTGGCATTTGTGCGCGCTGTTGAACAATTTCCTCAAACGATTTGCCCTCTAATTTCGAATCAATCCAAGCGGGGAAGTCGAAATATTTCAGCAAACTGCGGCTCAGCTCTGAATGAGCCGGGTTGTTATGCTTTTCGTTCAATAGGGAGTCAAACTTTGCCTTGAACTCTTGCATCAGTTCTCGTTTTGCATTCATTCCGTTAGCACGAATCAACTTCTTGAATTGATCGAGGACTAATTTTTCCATGTCAAAATCGCGGTTGCGCTTTTGAAGGTAGCGAGCTGTCGACTTGATCGTGTATTCCAGCAAATCAGCATTGCCCAGCTCATAATGAATCACGATGTTGAATAGCCGTGCATATCCGTACAAATCCTGGCGAAGGTCATTTTCATTATCGTTATTCACCTTATTCAGCCAATGAAGCGCCTTGTTGAACTGCCCGGCCCCGAAATACAAATAGGCCAGATAGTAGTAGAGGCGGAGTTCCACTTCCTTATGCAATTTTCCGCCATTTACTTTAAGTTGCTCAGAAACCTCACTCAAGGCATGTACACCCTCAGTGAAGCGTGCAGACAATAATTGCGACTTGATTTTACTGAGTGTGATTTCCGTGAAAATACGACTTGCAGCATCGGGGGTATCAAACCCTTCTGTCTCGCCCATACTTTGAAGCAATTCGATATTGAGATGAGCCTCGGTGAATTGCTTGAGTTCCAGCTGACATTGAATAATCTGCGCCAATGTTCGAATGTATCGCTTGGCCAAATCACTACGAAGCTCGGGTTGCTCATCCAGAATTTGTTTCACCCGGCTATACTTTTCAAGCGCAATCGCTGTATTTCCATTGGCAATGTTGCAAAATCCTTGGGTGTAATAGCAAATGGTCGCTGCACGCTTCGATAGTGCCGTGTTTTTACCCTTGATTAAAGGATGGTCGACAATCTCATCAATGATACTTGCGTTTTCCTCCGTTCGGCTGTAGCCACCGCTGCGGAAGACAAAGTTGATCTTAGAGTAAAGTACGTGGTAAGCAGTCAAATTGCGGAGCTTGTCCAGCACTTCCTGCTCCTCGGCAATCAATTTGTCCAAATCGACAAACTGTCCATTTTCAAAAGCTTCTTCCAACAGCGTCTTCTCCCAGGAAATCAGCTCGAAGAGGTAATAGAACTTCTCATATTTCGTCGCCTGTTTCTTAGCGCGCTCCAGGAATTTCGAACACTCTTCAAACAGCCCTTTGTGATACAGGATTTCTACATTCTTGATCTCCTGTTTGAGCATACTGCTCACCGAAGTCTCACTGTAATAGCTTCTCAGCGACTTGAGAATCAGTTTGTAGAGGTGGTTTTTCTCGGAAGGAAGGTGATTGATGAATTTCTCGCCGCGGAAGGTGCTTTTCACCGTCTCCTCATCATAGACATCCATCTTTTCAATCAAGTCAAACAGGCGGACATAGTTCTTATCCCCACTCTGCAAGGAACTCTGCAATTTAAAAAAACGCTTCTCGCTCTTGGTCAGTGTACTGATCAAATCAAACAATTCCGTGCTCGGCTTCATCGATGGTCGGTGGTTTAGCAAGTGAGATACATCCGACAGGAGATTTCCCCTAACGCCATAACCCACTTTCCATTTACGCTACATTTGACCATGCGCTTCATCATTTGGTTGCTTCTATTCCAAGTTTCTGGTGTTTTTGGTCAGGAAATCCTGCCTGGTTGTCAATCCGCCAAACGGTTCGTGCCACTGCGAGGTGGCGATGCAGTGACTGATCCTGCCAACAGACGAAGCGATACCTTGGACGTGTTGAACTACGCCATTTCCTTAAACCTTAGGCAAATGAGCACGCAGTTCATCTCCGGAACCTGTCAAATTACTTTGGTCGCGCTGCAACCCGAAGTGGATGTTATTCAGCTCGATTTACTGGGGTTGACCGTTGATAGCGTCTACACAGAGCAAGAATCACTGAGTTATGGTCAATCGGGTGAATCCCTTTTCGTATTCCCTGATCAAGCCATGCAACAAGGTGACACTTTGCAGATTTCCGTTGCCTACTCAGGCAATCCTCAGCAAGACAATTCCTGGGGAGGGTTTTATTTCGCTTCTGGTTACGCCTACAACTTGGGCGTCGGTTTTGATGCCATCCCACACAATTTCGGAAGGGTGTGGTTTCCGTGCTTCGATAATTTCGTCGAACGCAGCACCTATGATTTTCACATCCTTACAAGCGATACCAAACAAGCCTATTGTAATGGCGTGCGCACGGCGATAGAGGACATCGGTGAAGATTCCTTGCTCACGCACTGGCAGTTGACACAGGAAATCCCGACGTATTTGGCGGGAATTTCGGTTGCCGGCTATACCCATGCAACAATACCGTATCAAAGTATTTCCGGTGAAGAAATCCCCATGTGGCTCACGGCCTTGCCGGGGGATACCACTAATATGAAGCTGAGCTTTACACACCTGGATGAAGCGATGCAAGCCTTTGAAGGACGCTTTGGCGCTTATCGCTGGCCGAAAGTTGGATTCAGCGCAGTGCCGTTCAATGCCGGAGCCATGGAACACGCCACATGCATCGCCTATCCTAAGTCGCTTCTTGATGGCACCACGAATTATGAAACACTTATGGCGCATGAACTCTCGCATCATTGGTGGGGTGACTTGGTGACCTGCAGAACTGCCGAGGATATGTGGCTCAACGAGGGCTGGGCAAGCTTTTGTGAAATGCTCTTCACCGAGGCACTTTATGGCGAAGAAGCCTACCGTGATGCCGTGCGCGATAATCACAAGGATGTGCTGCTCTATGCGCATCGCAGCGATGGCGGGCGTTTTCCTGTCTCCGGTATCCCGCTAAACATCACCTACGGTGATCACGTTTATAATAAAGGAGCCGATGTTGCACGCACCCTGCGCTCATTTATGGGTGATGAGGATTTCTTCGCGGCATGCGCTGCACTGATGACTGAAGAAGCATTCAGTGATATCTCCAGTGCTGATATGCGCGATTTCTTTCAAGCCTACACCCCCTTGGATTTAACAGCCTTTTTCGATGAATGGGTATTCGGCCCCGGTTTCCCGGAGTTTCGCATTCAGCAGTGGTCAACGGGAGCCGGTAATTCGGTTGAACTGGAAATCCGGCAATACAGTCACTACAGCAATAGCCCGTATACTTCAGTTCCGCTATTGCTCACCTTTTGGGATGAGCAGTGGAATGCGTTTTCCACAACCATTTCTGCGGGCGAAGAATCGACTCAGCTTCAAGTGCAACTTCCGGAAGGTTTCAATCCGGTGCATGCCGCTTTGAATGGCGATGATAAGGTCGCGCTCGCTGTCCTGGCGGAGGAAAGGGTTATCGTCAATAACGGCCCCAATGACTGTGATTACGCTGAGATGGATATCGTGGTGACTGAACTGGCTGAGGGCGACACTGCGCGTGTGCAGGTTGAAAATCACTGGGCGCAAGCCGACGAATCTCTTGTACAGGGCGATTATTATATTTCCCCTGACCGCTGGTGGCGCGTGTTTCGAAGCAGCGACAGTGCAAACTTGCAAGCAACCATCCGATACTATGGCGATTCCACACAAACACGGTATTTCGATCCGTTGTTCTTCGACTATGTATCGTCGGTCGGCTACAATGAAGACAGCATCGTGCTCTTGTATCGTCCGGATCCCGTGCAACCTTGGGCGCTTTTCAATGACTATGAGCGAATCACCACGCCGGGTATCGACAACTGGCAAGGCAGAATCCGAATCGGTAATCTTTTAAGCGGGCAGTATGTTTGGGCTGTGCCACGTTCTCCTTTAGCGCAACAAGAGGCCTTCTCCGATGGCATTCGGATTATCGCTACTCCGGGAAAACTCATAGGCTTTGGACTTGATGAATTGGGCACCATTCGCATTAACGATAATTCCGGACGACTCCTGTATCAGGGAGACTGTGAATTCGAATTTGAAATCGATACGCGTTCATGGGCAACCGGTATTTATCATGTGCACATCGGCTCTGAACGCATGAACAGAATCCACACGTTGAAGGTTTATATCCCATGAGTGCATCACTTCACGTTCAGACCAATAGCCGAAGGGAATGGTTGTTTGTCTTTTTGGCCGGTTTTTTCGTCACCAACGCCGTTACAGCCGAGCTGATCAGCAACAAGCTAATTGATGTGCCTGTTACGTTTTCATTTTTCGGAAACGATTTCGGTCCGTACGTAACCGTTGTAGGCGTCCTGCCCTGGCCATTGGTGTTTATCTGCACAGATCTTATCAATGAGTTTTATGGCAAAAAAGCCATACGCAGATTGTCGTGGATGACTGCGATCTTGATTAGCTATTGCTTCATCATGGTTACTGTTGCCCTGGCTATTCCCGCCAATACCGCGATATCACCCAATACAGCCAATGACTATGAGTTCACGAAGGTTTTTGGTCAGAGTCAGTGGGTAATTGTAGGTAGTGTCTTCGCCTTTATGTTTTCGCAGTTGCTCGATGCCACGCTGTTTGCCTGGATTAAGCAGAAGACAGGTAATAAGCACATTTGGCTGCGCAGCACGGGCAGTACCGTTGTTTCGCAGTTGATCGACTCTTATATTGTAATCTATATCGGATTTATTCTCCCCGGAGCCTTGCCCATGTCAGCATTCTGGGAAATTGCTCCGACGAACTATGTGCTGAAATTACTGATTGCCATTGCGCTCACGCCACTGATCTATTTGGGCCATTTTGTTGTGCGTCGCTATTTGGGAGAACAGCATTTAGAAGCGGAAACCGGCCGATAACATCACCTGCGTGGTCTTGTTTTTCAGCGATGCAGGCTGAACGAGCGCGGGGTCATACAGGAAATACGTCGACTTCAGGGTTGATGTTCGCATAGCCAAATCGGCAAAGAAATGATCGTCGCGATAGCCTACGCCGAAGGCAATGCTTTGAACAGGAGCGTTGGCAGCGCCGGCTTCATCACTCAGAGGATTACGCATGATGCCATAGCCCGTGCGCACATAGTAGGTGCCGAGGATACGTGACTCCAGGCCAAAACGAACAGCAGTGGACGGACGGAAAATGGTTTGAAAGAGTTCGTTCTCGGCAGCATAGTTATAGCTGTTGGCATCGGTGCCTTCCATCTTCACCGACGTGTAATCGGAGCTTTCAAGGTCAACGGTTACCATGCCGTATTTACCAATAACACCTGCTACTCCAAATGAACTTTTTGCAGGGAGTCTCAATAGGTAGTCTGAAAGTAATTCGGGCGATTCAGAGAAATAGCTGAGGAACCCGAGCTCTGAAAATGCCGAAGTAGAGTAGATGTCCTGCAAGTAAAGTGCGGTTTTGCTTCTGCGCGCAGCCGACAAACGAACGTAGTCATTTACCTTATATAAGATTCCGAATTGCGCTGCGAATCCGGTAGCAGTTGTGACCAAATCCTCATTGAATGAAACGCGATTAACGCGGTTTTCTGCTGGGTAGTTTTCGGAGTAATCCGAAACTTCGGAGAAGTATATGCCGACTATATTGACCGAGCCTCCTACATAGAAGCGGTCATCCAGATTGACGGCCAAGGCTAAGGCCGTCTCATTTTGGCGGCCTTCCCGTGTGACCTGCTTGCGTTGACGAGCCAAACCGGTGGTAGCGGGGACGTAATAGCTGCCACTCTCATCGGCGGGGTCGATGCCGTATACATCGTAGGCCGGTCCGGCGGAGAAGGGGAGTGTAGCGTAAAGATCATCGGGTTGAATGCCATTTGCCTGTAGAGCGAACTGTTGCATCAACGAAGTTTCCGCCTCACCCTCTATGGTAAAGGACTCGTAGAAATTATTGGTTTTGGCAAATGCAACCCCATAGTTGATGCTCTTCACGCGTGGATTGCGAGTCGAACGCGTGGCTGTGAATCCGATGTTGGCAATATTCAGCCGGGATTTGAGATGCTTATTTTCCTCACCGGTATAGCTTGTTGTGACGAGGTGATTGTCATGGGAAAGTGCGCCTTCAATGCTGGTTCTTTTGTACACACCAATACCGGCCGGGTTGCCGAAATAAGCGCTCATATCTGCACCGACGGCACTATACGCGCCATTCATACCCAAGCTGCGGGCGGTTTGAGCTGCTTCCGCTGAGGAATAACGAAGGGCCTCGATTTCGTTCTGACAAAAGGCTACGGCCGGGAACACCCCTAGCGTGAGCATGATCAGTGCAAATTGACGCGCAGTCATAGCGTTGGTTATTTACGTCGAGGACTGTTGGTGCTGCCTCCGTTTCCGGAGCGACTTGGGCTAGGCGACGGAGAAGAGCTTCGTGAAGGGGAGGAATCACGGCCTGTTGAACGGGGAGCTTCATAACGCGGGCGTTCCGAAGGCTCCTCGCGGTCAATAGTCGAACTGCTTGAAGGTGACTTACGTCCTGTTGCAGGCTGCTTTGGGGTACCTGTTCCTTTGGGTTGCGTCGTTGGGTTCGTTCGCGCCGGCGGGGTATGGAACCCCGGCTTAGCATAGCGTTCTTGGGTGCGAGAAGGTGTTGACGGTGCATAGCCACGCGAAGGTTGACGTATCACCGTGGGTTTGTAAGTCGTCGATGGTTGTTTGGATACCGATGGAGCAGAAGGCGTTGTAGCGCCCGGTTGTATTACAACATTTTCTTTTGATCCATCATTCAAACTGTTGACGTACGAATGCAGGTCGTCTTTCTTGATGCCGCTGTAAAATACATTTCCCGTGTAGGATGAGTTGTTGCTTCCCAGCGTCGCAATGGGATTGCGTGGTCCGTAAACGGTCGTTGAAGGCTGATCCGCTGTGTCACCGTAGTATGCACCCCAGCCGTAGTTGTTGTAATTGTAAGGACTGTTCCAAGGGCTGTAAGCCGGGCTGTTGTAGTAATAAGGGGAGTAGTAGGGGGTATACCAAGAATTGTAAGGCGAATAGAAGTTGGAGCAATACGGGGTGTAGCCGAACCCCATGCCAAATTGCGTGTAATAGCCGCTATACGGGCTCCAGCCGATACCTACCATCGGGCTGAAGGGATTCCAATAGCTCCCATAGTTATAACTTCCATATCCTGAACCAAAACCGGAATTGCAGCCCCAAGGATTGGCGTTGTAGCTGTCGTAGCTGTTATATCCGTTTGGAGTGTAGACCTGCGGTGCAGTGTAATTGGGATCATAGTAATCATCAGACGTGGAAGCTGCGGTATCGGCTCCCGCGAGTTGAGCTTCATCATCGACCAGCGCAAAATCAGCGATGTAGGTGTCGTCGTCAGACACATACGCGTCATCACTCTCATACGCACCTCGGGTCGCATATTTACTTTGGGTGCATGACGCAAAGGTCAGCACCAACGAAGCAAGCAGAAGATAACGGATGTTCATGGGTTTGGATTTTTCTCTACCGTATCAAACATAGTGCAAAGAAGCTTGCAAGGGGTGTGCAGCATCAAACTTTTAACTGACATTCGCCTTCTAGCGTGAGAACTGATTAAACGCATGGTCTATGCTTTAGTCGCGAGTTGGTAAGATTTTTCGCCCTGAATCCCTAAATTCGCGCACTCAAAATTTCAAGACCTATGGCCGATAAACTGACCTCACGCGCAACCGATTATTCTAAGTGGTACAATGAACTGGTGATCAATGCCGACCTCGCAGAGCACAGCGCTGTGCGCGGTTGCATGGTGATCAAGCCTTATGGCTTTGCCATTTGGGAAAAGATGCGCGATGCGTTGGATAAGATGTTTAAAGACACCGGCCACGTGAATGCCTATTTCCCGCTGTTCGTTCCGAAGAGCTTTTTGGAGAAGGAAGAAGGCCACGCAGAAGGCTTCGCCAAGGAGTGCGCAGTGGTGACCCACTATCGCTTGAAAGTAGATCCGAACGAAAAGGGAAAGCTCATGGTCGATCCCGATTCCAAACTGGAAGAAGAACTCATCGTTCGTCCTACAAGCGAGGCAATCATTTGGAATACTTACAAAGGCTGGATTCAGAGCTACCGTGACTTACCGATTTTGGTGAATCAATGGGCCAACGTGGTGCGCTGGGAAATGCGTACACGGCTGTTTTTGCGCACGGCCGAATTCTTGTGGCAAGAAGGTCATACCGCCCACGCCACTGCTCAAGAGGCCATTGGTGAAACGAAGAAGATGCTGGACGTTTATGCTGAATTCGCCGAGAAGTGGATGGCCATGCCGGTGATCAAAGGGAGCAAGACCGAAAGCGAGCGTTTCGCGGGTGCACTCGATACGATGTGTATTGAAGCACTGATGCAGGATGGCAAAGCGCTTCAAGCGGGAACGTCGCACTTCCTCGGACAGAATTTCGCCAAGGCATTCGATGTGAAGTTCACTTCGAAAGAAGGTGTGCTCGACTATGTGTGGGCAACTTCATGGGGCGTATCAACCCGCTTGATGGGCGCCTTGGTCATGGCGCACAGCGACGATCAAGGATTGCGCCTGCCTCCGATGTTGGCACCGATACAAGTGGTAATCGTTCCGATCTACAAGGGCGAAGAACAGCTGGCGACTATTGGCGAAAAAGTGAAGCCACTCATGCAAGAGCTGAAAAGCCGTGGCATCAGTTTGAAGTTCGACGACGACGATACCAAGCGCAGCGGTTGGAAGTTTGCCGAATACGAATTGAAGGGTGTTCCCGTGCGTTTAGCCATGGGCCCGAAAGACCTTGAAAACGGTACAGTGGAGATTGCCCGTCGCGACAACGGCACCAAAGAAACCGTTCCTTTTGAAGGCATTGCTGATCGCATTCAGCAACTCATGATCGACATTCAAGACAATCTGTTTGCTCAGGCCATGGGTTACCGTGAAGAACATATCACCCGCGTGGATTCATACGAAGAGTTTAAGAAGTTGCTCGATGAGAAGGGCGGATTCTTCCTCGCGCATTGGGATGGTTCGAAAGAAACCGAAGAGCGCGTGAAGGACGAGACCAAAGCCACCATCCGTTGCATTCCTTTTGGCATGGGCGAAGAGGAAGGTGCGTGCATGGTTACAGGTAAGCCATCCAAGCAGCGCGTGTTGTTTGCTAGGGCGTATTGATACTTGGAAACTTGACTTCCATTTGAGCTTTGGCTTAAAGAGCATTCACTCGAGTGCTGAGTCAGGTTTGTTTTAGCACGATTGTTCCTTTTCCAACGATGATTCTCAATCTTCGAAATCAAGAAATGGAACAAACGGCATGTCCGATTGTTTGAATACAAAATCAACGGCAATGAGAAAACCACTTTACATCCTCTTCATCGGTTTAATCTTGAACGCTAGTGCGCAAGCACAGATTAAACTTATTGGTGTAACGTACAACATCGGCACAAGCCAAGTTGATGTACTTCGATGGGCGGCATTCGACGCTTCCACAGTAGAAGCTACGCCAACGATGTTGGATGCCTATCTATTCGCTTCATCTGCGTTTAATCCTTTTAGCGGCAACTACTACATTGCAGGGATTTCAGATCAAACTACAGGCTTGTTTTCATACAATTCTGAATCCGGAGAAAGCGGTTTGACCACAGGTTCGATGACCACCAACATTGCTGAATTTGATATGAGTACCAGCAAAATGTATAACCTCAGCATGGAAACGGAGGGATACATTAGCATTTACGAGTACGACCTTGAATCGAATCAAGATACCTTGATCGGAACCATATTCGAGCCGGGCGTTATTGGCATTGTCGCAGATGCCATCGGTTTTGATTCGAATAACGGTATTCTATATTATGCCGGTTACACGGATGATGGTTCCTCTGCCCTCTACTCCGTGCCGGTAAGAGATGACTCCTTTACATTTACCAGAACCATACTCAATCTCCCCGTAGTGTATAGCAGTATCACCAGTCTTAATTTTGATAATGTCAATGAGAAACTGTTCGCGACGAATGATACGTTTGACGAAAATGCAAACTCCACAGGAAGGAGCATTGTCGAAATTGACATTACTACGGGCGATGTCAATACACTGGCACAGTTGAGTGAGTTTGCCTACTTCGTGGGTGGTTCCTCCCAATTCGATCAAAACTCCGGCACCTTTCTTTTGGTGGGCATCACGGAAAGCAATTCGCTTGAAATGATTGCTTTCGATACCTACACGAACACCTATGTCACCGGTTTTGTGCCCGATAACGTCTCTGAAATCGCATGCGACAATACCTTGTTCGCGAGAAATCGATATGCTACAGCGGGAATTGAAGAAGAGGCAGCATGGGATTTCTTGATGTATCCGAATCCCGTTTCCGATGTGTTAAATCTAGAAAGTACCTTCAAGGTGGCCAATCAATTGCAAATCTTCAATGCACTGGGAGAATTGGTGGTTGAGAAAAGGAACACCTCCTTCAACAAAATGAATGTGGACATGTCCAACCTGTCTCCCGGACTTTACACCGTAAATCTGACCGGTGCGAAACAAACAGTTTCTAAGAAGATTCTGGTGAAGTAAACGTCAGGTGGGCGAGTAGCAGCGGGAACTAGCGGTTGTGCGCTGAGTTGTTGTGAAGGAGCTAACTTTGTCGCACATGAAGCAATCCGTCTTTCTTCTGGGACGTGCACATTCGGATTTGAACTGATCGACTGATAATCCCGGAGACGCGAGCTACTTTATTTGAAGAACTTCTTGTAATCCGGATTGTCGGGAGTGATTACCACATAGACCGTATCGACTACTGTTCCGGTTATTTCCTGCTGTGGTGTGCCGTTGAATGCTTTTCCGAAATTGCGCTCCAGCACTTCCACTTTGGTAATGAAATGACTGGTTTCGCCTCGGTTATGGAACCAGTTTTTACCGGCCGTTTCATGGTAAACAAGTTTAACCTTCCATCCGTATTGCGCTGCTGAATCCAACTGATTGATGATGAGTTGATCGGGCTTGTCATTGTCGATAGAAAAATCAAACGGGACGCTGCTGTTCATGCCGGTTTGTGTTACGTTGAGGTGACCCTCCCAGCTTTTCCAGATGAGACCTGTTTCAGAAAATTGGGTGATGACGCCAATCCTTTCGCCATTCGAATAATTCTCGCTGCAGCCGGTCAGTATCAGTGCGCAAGCGCCTATTAGAAGTAAATTTCGGGTCATGGTGTGCGATTTAAATTCGTTGGTTTATGATTATGGAGTTATGTGGATTCGACTTCTTTTTGAGCATAGGTTTCGATCTCCACTAGCGGATCAAAGTTAAAGACAGATAGTTCCTCAGGGCTTATTTATTTCAGGGGACTTCAGATGCTGCTTCGGATGGGAGCTTTTAGCAAAACCGCTTGATAAAGGAGATTTTGTTAAGACGTGTATTAGCGCCCTTGTATGAGTCAACCCCTTAGGAGCGGAACCATTGTAAATTCAAGGCATTGCTCTCTATATCTTAGATTCGCGTTTTAAATGCAGTTAATGCGAATTCTCAGTCTAATCATAGGGCTATTCTTCGGCCTGAAACTCTGCGCGCAACCCTTTGGTCCGGCAGGACAGCTCTCCTATGAAATCTATCCTCAAGAAGGTTGGGGCCGCGTGTTGGAGGTTTACGATTTCGATGGAAACGGTTTTGATGATATAATCTTCGGCGCGAAGGCTATTGACAATACCTGGTTTATGCCGCAGTTTATTTCGCATATTGATTATGCCACTTGGATCGGTGGTAGCAGCTTAGATACGCTTCACCCAAGCACCCCCGCCGATCAATACAATTATTTCAACGAAGCGTATTTTTTCTTCGAACGTGTTGATGCCGATGGCGACGGTGATCAGGATATACTCACGTTCGATTCGGTCAACGATAGCCTGCGATTGGTCTGGTTAGAGAATTTTGGTGCAGGCGTGGACATACCTGCGCCTTTCATGAATTTCGATGACGAAGTAATATCAGCCCATATGGCCGATTTGACTCACGATGGCATTAGCGATCTACAGGTCACGCTGGCCAATGGGTGGATGCGCGCCGATGGCTTGCCGGGCGGTGGTTTCGGTCCAATGCAATCCGTTTCCTATTCGTGTCCCGATTTCGATGTCTACTTCGGTGATTTCAATGCTGATGGGATTACGGACTATGCCCATAATCCTAATGTT
>Ga0315899_10001251_pt1 | contig 29233 bp, 30 predicted proteins | sample LakEriMetagenome_2_FD_203518 | JGI IMG/M metagenome (GOLD analysis project Ga0315899, IMG submission 203518) | Freshwater fungal communities from buoy surface, Lake Erie, Ohio, United States - Buoy 4 MA112 | ecosystem: Environmental > Aquatic > Freshwater > Lake | place: USA: Lake Erie, Ohio... | reverse complement strand
CCGTTGCGGCGAGGATGATGAGAATGACGACGACCCACCATGGGACAAGCGTGGGCTGCCAGATGGCGAGGGCGAGCGACCAGAGCACAATGAGCCAGGTGCCTGGCAGCGTGACGAGCGTCAGGACGATGCCCAGCATCGCGATGAAGGGCGTGCCGACGAGAGCGATCCAAGTTTCGAGGGGCCAGTTGGGCATGAGATGCACCGAGTGTTTGATGCCGGAAAACGGAAGCACGAAGAAACGTGTTGGCGGCGAGTTGTTGTAGATCGAATCAACAGCAAGGTCAGACGATCAGGTGATGGAAGTGAAGCCGTGGTTTGCACGAGGCGGCCGACCGGTTCTCCGCATCCGCTTGTCCGTTCGATTTATTGTGTGCGGATCGAACATGAAGCGCGTGGTTTCGCAACGATAGTGGCATGGCAACCACTGATCGCTCTGACCCGACTAAGGCCCCCACTTCCACAGCCGTGAACGCCGCATCTGATATTGGCGCGCCCGCAACTGGCGCGAAGCAACACGTGAAAGCCAAGGCAGCCGCGTTGGCTTTGTTCACGCTTGCCATTGTGTTGTTGGGATGTGGCGCATTTGCATTTCTGAGCGCACCGGCGGAGGCGAATAAGACGACGGCAGCGGTCATTCCTGCGTTCTCGGCCTTGGTGATGGTGCTGCTGGGGGTGTGGGTCAGCAAGGGCGCGGCAAGCGACGCAGCGAGGACGCGAGTGCTGACGGCGGGCGGCATCGCGCTGGTGTTTGCGCTGTTGTTTGCGGTACCCACGATGGGGCGCATTGGCGCGATGCGAAACTATCCGGCCGCGCAGCAGGAGTGGAGCGAGCAGCTTGCGGCGGGCAAGGTGCAAGACACGAATGAAGTGAAGCGGGCGTTTTTCAAAGAGCGCAAGGCGGCGTGGTATGACCAGAGCTTTCTGGTGCGCACGCTGGGACTGATGCTGGGGGCGACGGGAGCGCTGGGCATCTGGCTGCTGGTGAGCGGGCTGCGGATGCCCAAGTAGTCGCCCGCGTGTGCCGCCGGGAAGCGTGGCGGAGGCGGCGGCAAAGGCGTGCGAACCCTATCATCGCCCCCTATGGCCACTGGCTCCAAAGTGAACGTTCTTCTGATCGGCAGCGGCGGGCGCGAGCATGCGCTGGGTGTGGCTCTCGCCAAGAGTCCGCGGCTGGGGACGCTCTTTGCGAGCCATGAGAATCCGGGGCTGGCGGCGATCAGCAAGCCGATTGATGTGCCTGTGAGCACGCGCGAGGCGTATCGGCTGGAGCAGTTCATCAACAAGCACAACATCGGGCTGGTGGTGATCGGGCCGGAAGACCCGCTGGCGGAGGGCATGGCGGACAAGCTTGCGAGCCCGACGTGTAAGGTGTTTGGCCCGGGCAAGCAAGGCGCGCAGCTGGAGGCGGACAAGGCGTGGTGCAAGCAGATGCTTCGCAGCGCGAGCATTCCAACGGGTGAAGGGCGTGTATTCAGTGATGCCGAAGCCGCGCGGAGCTACCTGGAAACGCGATGCGTGGATGAGCCGCTGATTGAGTCGATGCTGAACGCGGCGAATGAGTATCGCGATCCGGCGGAGCGGCGGAAGTTCCTCCAGCGCGAGCTGGACACCAAGCCGGCGATGCGCAAGGCGTATGACAAGCAGCGCGGCGATTTGCCGGTCATCAAGGCGACCGGCCTGGCGAAGGGCAAGGGCGTGGTGGTGCCCAGTTCGCTAAGAGAGGCGCATGCGGCGATTGAACAGATCATGGTGAAGCGCGTCTTTGGCGATGCTGGGGCCAAGGTGCTGATTGAAGAGAAGCTGAGCGGTCCTGAAGTGTCGGTGCTCGCGATCACGGACGGCTCGTCGATTCTGGTGCTGCCGCCTGCACAGGATCACAAGCGATTGCTCGATGGCGATAAGGGGCCCAACACGGGCGGCATGGGCGCGTTCTGCCCGAGCGCGACGCTGGATGACAAGCTCATGCTGCGCGTGGAGCGTGAGGTGCTGGTACCGATCGTGGACGCGCTCAAGCGTGAGAGCATCGACTACAAGGGCGTGCTGTTTGCCGGGCTGATGCTCACGCCAGCGGGACCGAAGGTGCTGGAATTCAACTGCCGATTTGGTGATCCGGAGTGCCAGGCGATCATCTCGCGATTGGACAGCGACATCATCGAACTGATGATGGCGACGTGCGAAGGACGACTGGCGGACGTTGATGTGCGATGGAAGGACGAAGCGAGCTGCTGCATCGTCATCGCGAGCGAGGGCTACCCCGACAAGCCCAAGACCGGCGTTGCGATCAACGGCATTGACGCGGCGAACGGGCTGCCCGGCGTGACCGTGTATCACGCCGGAACGAAGCGCATGGCTGATGGCACGATCGTGACCAACGGCGGGCGCGTGCTGGGCGTGACCGCACTGGCGAAGACGGCTCGCGAGGCTCGCGACCGCGCGTATGAAGCGGCAGCGGCGATTGGGTTTGTGGGGAAGGTGATGCGGACGGATATTGGCGCGACGGCTTGAAGTAGCCAGCAAACTGCTGAAGATGGCCTGACGATCGCACCTGCGCTACGACCGTGCAAATCCGCGCGGGACGGACGCACTTCGCAACATTCGCTGTCGCATTTTACACTCACTGGCAAGACTTGACACGCCAATTTCCAGCGGAGCAGGGCCAGCCGCCGATGCGGTCTGCATGATCCGCCACAGTCCAGCCGTCGTTGCCGCCGCCATACTGCTCACTGCGAGCCTTGCTCAGGCTCAGGTGCTTGAGTACAGCGTGCAAACCTACGCGCCGTTGCCACAGTTCGCAGGAACGGACGTTCAATACAAGTGGCGTCCACGCGGTCTCCTTCCAGACAACTCCATTGCCGCCAACGTCGAGTTCTTTCGACCGCAAACCCCCGGCCTCATTGAAGGGGCGGCTTTCGTACTCGGGGCTCAAAGTGCATCCGCGATCACGTCACCGACAGGTACTGCACTACGAAATCTGCGGACTACCGCCATCGAGACTAGCGGGCGCGTCCATCTGACGAGTGAAGACGCGAACGGTGACCTGCAGTTTTACATTTGGCAAGACGGAGTCACATCTGCGCAAGGTAATTCGCTTCCGGTATCGTCATTCCAGGTCTATGACGCGTCCACCGCTGGCCATCTCCTGGGAAGGAATGTGGGAGCACCGTTCGCGTCGGAAGTGATTTTCAACGGCACACGACGATCTGTCACATCAGGAACAGATCCATTCGTGAGCGAATCTACTTACTCTGTCAACGCCGCAGGCGACGTCGCGGGCCTTCGATCCCTCAACGCCGACCCGGTTGCATACGTGTGGTCAGCGACCGGCAATCGAACGCTCGCGTATCCGGACATCGATCCACAGTGGTTTCTTCGCATCTATACAGGCGTGGAGATCAATGATCTGGGCTGGGTTACTGCGATGCGGAGTCTGACCGATCAGGTCACCTACAACAGTTTCACGTATCTCTGGCGCGGCGAAGAACGCATCGAGTTGCCCGGAGGCGGCGCAGACTTCCTCACACCCCAACTTGACAACCTCGGCACGCTCCTGTCTGCCGATGACACCAGCCCGTACCTCTGGCGCGATGGCGAACTTGTGCACATGAACGATCTCGCGATTTCCAGCTTCGCGGGCACGCTTGTGTCGCTCGATCGCCTCGAACCTGACGGGCGGGTCATCGGCCAGGCCCTCGTCGATGGCATCCGCGTCCCCGTCGTGCTCACGCCGATTCCCGCGCCAGGTTCGGTTGCGATCGCTTTTGCAGGCGTCACCATCGTGGCAACGCGCCGGCGTCGTAACTCCATCTAGCAAACAACCCCCACCGCATTCTGCTCGTCAATCGCATCATCGGATCACTTCCGCGCGCTGTATCAAATCAAAGCGGTTCCCATACAGATCCTCAAACACCGCCACTGTTCCATACTTCTCGCGCCGCGGCACCTGCGTGAACACCACGCCAGCCTCGCACATCCGCACATAATCGCGCTCAAAGTCATCCGACTCGATGAACATCATCACGCGCCCGCCCGTCTGGTTGCCAATCCGGCTCTGTTGCTCAGCCGTGACCGCCTTTGCCAGGAGCAACGCGGCCCCGCCGCCCTCCGGCCCGACGCGCACCCACCGCTTACCACCGCCGCGATCTTCGTCTTCGAGAAGTGCAAAGCCAATCTTGTTCACGTAGAACGCAATCGCCTCGTCGTAGTCGCGCACAACCACCGTTGCCAGAAGAACACTTCGCAGCATGCACCAGCGTACCCACACGCCAAACACAGCCGCGAAACCACGCGCAATCCGGCGAAAACCGCGATTTTCGCCCTGCACCTTGACGTAATCCTCGGGATTCCCTATCGTTTAGGCCCGGCCCATGCCGGAACCGGTTCTTGCAATCTTACTAATGATTGCGGGGTGGAGCAGCCCGGTAGCTCGTCGGGCTCATAACCCGAAGGTCCCTGGTTCAAATCCAGGCCCCGCTATTCTCAGAATCGACGAACCCCCGGGTCGCAAGGCTCGGGGGTTGTCGTTTTTGGCCAAACTGCTCGTCTTTCGCCAGGCTGTGGAGTCAGACCGGTCAGCGGCGTGACTTGATCCACGCGAGCACTTCGGAAGCGTTGGCGTCCGGCGGAGAGACCGGATACCAGACTTTCCGAATGGTGCCCGTCTCAACATACCAAGCCATCCGCCGCAGCAGCGTCGTCGGGCCGCCACCGCCGATGGCGTCGATGGCGAACTCGAATGTCGGAAGTCGCAGTGCTCTGGTCAGCCGCAATTCGCTGTCCGAGAGGATCGCGAACGTCACGTGGTTGCGCTCGACGAACTCCGTCTGAAACTCGACGGTCTGTGTGCTCAGGCCGAAGACTTCCACGCCCAGGGCCTTGAACTCGGCGTGAAGGTCTCGGAACGCGCATGCCTGCGGCGTGCAGCCGCGGGCGCCGGGAATGGCGTCCCAGTCGGGACCCGGAGACTTGTCGGGGACACCGGTGCGCGGGTAGGCGAACACGACAGCGGACGACAGTTCGGCGAGGTTCATCACGCGACCATCCGTTGCGGGCAAGGCGATGCTCGGGATCGCGAGATTCTCGAGATGGCTTGCGAGGCCATCATCCTGTGGAACTGGGAGATTTGCAGGGAGTGCGAATCTCAGATCCATGAGTGATACTCCATGTCCCAGTGTATGTGTTGCCGGGCGGACACATCGGCTCGTCCTGTCTCCGGACTCCGGGCCGGAGATCGTCAGATCATCCCCCGCCCTCTATTTCCAGAATCGATAAACCCCCGCGCTGCATGACGCGGGGGTTTTCGTTTTCTTGGATCTCGGGGCGTCCAAGTCCGTCGGTCGTGTAGCCTGGGGCATCAGGGCCTTTGCGATGCTTAGGACGTTCGAACCAGACGCACGAAATTGTTGATGCGGATGTCGTCACCCTGAGGGCCAAACCCGTTGCGGTACTTTGGGTCGTTGGGGTCGCCCGACTTCGGATCGCTCCGCTGCGCACCGGCGCCGTGGACGTTGATGAATCCGTTCCGGACTTCAGGAGGCTTCGGCCCCCTGGGCTCGGGCGCTCCGGGCGGGGGCGGGGGCAGCTTTCCCAACGATCGACCGAAGCAGACGTACACCGCTTGGGTACCGAGAAGTGTGCCCGGCGCTTCGAAGTGTGTCGTCGAGGACCAGAAGTACGACTCCGCGTCGGTAATTGAGAAGATGGGATCGATTGCTGCGGAGCGTCGCTGAGGGTCAGCAGCGTCGGGTGCACGGGAATAGTCCACAATCGATTGCAGTTCCTTCGCGTTGGGCAGGCGCCAGTCATCGTGGCCCGCCAGACGAGACGCCTGCGCGTACGCCAGGGCGTCCTTCCACGCCATGCCCTTCGCGCTGTCCGCCTTGGCCCACATGAGCCCGGTCGCCTTGTCGGTGACGGTCCCATCGCCATGGTCCACGAACTGGTTTTCTCCGTACACGGGATTACCGCGCACAAATCTCGCCCAGCGCACCATCTCTCCCTCGACCGGATGACGGTCGCGCGGATACCCCTTGATTCGCCCATCCGCGAAGTTCACCCCAAAGACCGTCGGTTCATTGTTCATCGTCAGCCCGACGTACTCGGTGCTCGACCAATACTGCGCGTCGATCGCTCGCAGGCCCTTGCGCTCATCGCCGAAGTGAAACTCGAAGACCGATGTATCGATGTAAGGCTGCATCGGCGAGAAGCCGCTGCCGCCCCGGAAGTCCATCAACGAATACAATTCCTTGATCGTTGGCAACCGCCAGTCCGACTGCCCCGCAACTCGGCACTCCACTGCCTTGGCCTTCGCCTGCCGATAGGTGCATTCGATCGGCACCTTGGTCCAGATCAATCCCGTCTGCTCGTCACGCACCGAGCCATCGCCCAGATCCTTGAACTGCATGGGCGAGGTGACGAAATCAGCATCCTGACCGAAAAAGGGTTCACCTTTGCCGGGGTGGATGACTTTACCGCCGTCGTCATAGCACTGACGCTGACCGGTGTGCGTGACGACGTACGAACGCGCCGGGGCAGGAACTGAAGGCGGAGAGGAACTCTGCAGTGACGCCAACAGCAAGCTTGCGACGATTGATCCGACGTTCATGATGGAACTCCTTTCGTGCGCCGTATCGAAGCGGCAGACGGTCAATCTGGAACCGGGCCTAAACCATCGCCGCTCATGGCGGCTCGGAGGTCGTGCAGCACGCGACGAACACGCCGAATCTCTTGCGGCGAGAGCCCCGCAACCAGCCGCGATTCAGCCCGCGTCCATGCGGATCGAACCTGCGCGGCCGCGTCGCACCCCGCGGGCGTGAGCGTCACCCTCATCGCCCGGCCATCCTGCTCGTCCGGCACGCGTCGTACAAGACCGAGCTCCTGCATGCGTCGCAGCACCTGCGTGGCCGCGGTCTCTCGCATCCCCAAGCACTGCGCCACCTGAACCTGTGTCACGCCGTCTTCAGCATCCACCAGCACATCCAACACCCGCCCCTGCCCGTGATGCAGGCCGAGCGGCTCAAGCTGCGAGCGAATCATCGCCTCCAGCAATCGCGCGGTGTGCAGGATCAGGTGCAGAAGCGGCCGCTGCTGACCCGGTAAAGGCTCGCGTGCGGCCGGTCCGGCTCGCGATGTCGCTTTCTTGGCGGACATTACTACAGTACTGTAGTATCTGACGACTGCTGTGTCAAGTCCATCAACAACTCGCGCCTCGCCGGGTTCCGAGATTGTGGCGTCCTGTCTCTGGGTCTGCGAAGAGCACGTCGTCAGACCACCCCGCGGCCCTCTTAGCATGGATGGTCCGACGACCGGCCGTGGGGCGTGTCGCGCCAAGGGGGGTCGGAAGGCACGGGTTCTGTACTTGTCCCCTATGCGGCCGATCGGCGTGCTGCCCGGAAAATCGTGCGATCGCGTGAAGATTCTCTCTTTCCGTCTCGGCAGCGCCGCCACCCGGCCTCGCGTCGCGCAGGCATAACCGGGACACGCCCTGCACCTCACCGGGTTTCGACATTCGGGCGTCGTGTCTCCGGGGCTCTGGAATCGACGCTGTCAGACCACCCCCCGTCCTCTATTGAGATGAACCCCCGGGTCGTGAGACTCGGGGGTTGTCGCTTTTGCGAGAACGGAGCGCGAGGCCGCGTCGTTCAATCCCGGCGGCTGGCCGTTCCGACGTCGTAGCGCAGCTCAACAAATGCGGCCCCCTGTTGCGTGACGCTTGTCAGACGAAGGTTGGGGCTCAGAAGCCGGCGCGGCAGCAGCGGCTTTCCCTTCCCCAGTGTGACGGAGCCGATCTGCACAATGAGCTCGTCGAGCAGGCCGGCGTCGAAGAACTGACCCGCGAGGTCGCCCCCTCCGACAACCCAGAGGTTGCGACTTCCTGCAGCTTGCCGCATGGCGGGAAACACCGCGCGCAGATCACCACTCACGAATCTGATGTCTGCTCCGGGGATGATTGGCTGTGGTCGGGACGAGAAGACCCACGCGGGGCATGTGTACGGCCAGGCCGAGCCGGTTTGTGCCGCCACTTCTTGGGCGTTGTTCAGTATCCAGCGATAGGTTGAGGAGCCCATGGCTATCGCACCAACTTTGGCGATGAAGTCGGGATAGCTGGATGCGGACACATCACCGAGACTGAACAGCCAGGCGAGCGAGTCGTCCTCGGTCGCGATGAAGCCGTCGAGGCTCGCGGCGGTGTAGTACTGGGTCTTCATACTCGTCCAGCTTCAATGCGTGCGTGCGGAGCGATCACTCTTTGGTGAGACTGCTTCCCTGCGGTGCATGGTTGTTGCAGATAGTAGGATTTTCAGTCTTGAGCAGTCACGATGATCGTCGTGTGAGCACGTCGCGCCGCCGCTCGGGCTCCTTGCTTTGGGCTGGAAGCGATGGATGCAGCCGCGACTTTGCGTCGATTGAGCAGGTGACTCATCGATCCTGCGTGTTCATGTTTCATCCATCGTCACAACCACGCTGCCCACCTTGCGGCCTGAATCCACGTGGCGGTGCGCGGCCACGATTTCATGCAGCGGATAGCAACGATCGATGACGGGGCTGAGGTGACCGGCTTGGGCCAAGCTCATCAGAAGCTCGAGGTCAGCTTTCTTCTCGGGTGCAGTGCCGCCCTTCACGCGCTTTCCGCCCACCAATCGCGTGCTCAGCAACTGGCAGATCTCGGTCAGCGTCAGAACGGCGGCAAGAAACTGTCCATTGGGCTTGAGCAGTCTTTTGCAGCTCGCAAAGGATGTTGCACCCACAGTGTCGAACACCACGTCAAACTCGGCTGGGCCTTTGGTAAAGTCCTCGCGGGTGTAGTCGATGACGTGAGCGGCGCCGAGCGATCGGACGCGATCGAGATTTGCCGTACTGCAAACGCCCACGACCTGAGCACCAAAGTGCGTGGCCAGTTGCACCGCTGCAACACCAACCGCACCGGAAGCACCAACGACAAGCACACGCTGACCCGGCTGGAGATTTGCAAGATCACGCAGGTAGTACACGGCCGTCATCGCGCCGAAGGGGAGGCTCACAGCCTCTTCGAATGACAGGCGGGCGGGCTTGGGCACCACTGCGCATCGCTCGGGCACGCACGCCAACTGGGCGTGGGCACCGAAGCGGACGCCGACAACGGCGACGACAGCATCGCCCACACGAAACGACGTGACGCCAGGTCCGACGGATTTCACTACGCCAGCGAGCTCCGTGCCGAGGACGCGTTTGCGAGGCCCGCGCATGCCCAACGCAAGACGAGCGAGCGGCACGAACACAGGCGATGGCATGCGCAGCGCCCGCACCCGCGCATCAGCGGACGTGACCGTGGTCGCCTTCACCTGCACGAGCAGTTCGTCGGCGCGAGGTGTGGGGTCCGCGACTTGTTGCAGTTGGAGAACTTCAGGCGGACCGTATCTTGCACACACAACGGCCTTCATGTGTCACTCTACGCGGAACGAATCGTCGGGATTGGTGTATCGAGACTCTCATGCGCGATCATGGCTCGCGTCAGGGTGTCACGCACATCTCGCTCGCCGACATCCTTTGCGCGGTTCTGCTGCCGGCGCATGGCGACAAGATCACGGACTGAAGCACTCGCTCACAGATTCGCGGGCAACACGCGTCAGCTCTTCATGTTCACAAACTGCAGCGGCAGGTCAAGCCCCGCGCCATTCAGGAACTTCATGACGGCTTGCAGATCGTCGATCTGTTTGCCGGTCACGCGGAGTTCTTCGCCTTGGATGCTGGCCTGCACCTTGAGCTTGGTGTCCTTGATCATCCGGACGATCTCTTTGGCCTTCTCCTGCTCGATGCCGTCGCGGATTTTCGTTTCGCTCTTCATGCGGCCTGCGAGTGTGCTTTCGGGCTCGGGGAAGTCGAAGCTCTTGAGATCGATGCCGCGCTTGTTGGCCGCGCCGCGGAACATCTCGATGACACCCTTCACCTTCATGCCGTCATCGGCGACGATCTTGAGTTTCTTGTCCTTGGCGTTGACAGTGATTTCAACGGGCGAGCCGCGGTAATCGAAGCGCGCGGCGATGGCCTTGTTGGTGTTGTTGATGGCGTTGTCGAGCTCGGCGAAGTTGAAACGGGAGACGATGTCGAAGGAGGGCATGGGGGATGATAGAAGTGCAGTACCACCGAAGGTAAAGAGTGAACGACTAACACGAAGTGTTCCATCCGTTTCCTAGGTGTACTTTACTCGCGAAAGCTGGAGGATGGTCTCACCCCGCAGAGCCTCATCGCCAAGTCGCACGGAGTGTGCATCGGGAGGTGCAATGGTATGAATCCGCTCGCGAATCTTGAAGATACCTTCGACGAAGGTTGATGCCCAGACGGCGTGGCGCCTGGCCCGCATGTAGAAACGAATCATCTCACCGGCAAACCTGCCTCGCAGGGGGATGGCAAAGAGACTGCCGGATTCCACAACCACAACGATCTCCTGAAGAGACGTGTCATATTGCGCAAGCACACTCGCATGAGCACCCGGCTCGTCCATCCGCTGATAATCAAGCGTGTAACGCACCAAATCCCTCGCCGCGTCTTGGTCCTCAAGACCATACATGTTGGCGAGAGGCTCCTGTGATCCCAATTGGTCGCATTGAAACAGCAAGCCGCCGTCATGATGTCGATAGAAGTCAATCATCGCGGCAAATCGAGGATCATCCTTCACGATGGCGAATATCTCTCGTTGCACGTCAGCATCGGCCGGGCCGCGAAAGGCGTGGTACCCCCGCAGCGTGAAATTTCGTCGAATTCGTTTGGGCGCGAGAGCATGCAGAGGCGGCGCATCGCGATCGCGGTGAAGATCCCATACCTCATCACCAGCGCGGAACACCATCTCGAATCTCTCGGGCCCCATAGCAGATGCAACCTCGCTGCTCACGCCCGGCGCTAGCGATCGAAGAGTTGCCGGGCGCTGCGGAGGCTCGGGAATGTCATCCGCCCACAGATGCGCGATGTGCGATTGCTCTTCCGCCTCCGACATCCACTCTGTGCGCACACAAGCTGGTTCGCCACGTGGCCACAGCGATGTCCACGAGCCGAAAATCTTGAGGGCGTCTGCGCATGAGGCTGCGTTATCCAAAGCGGACGCTTCGAAGTAAATCGTCCGCCACATTAGAGCTGCGTCCGCCTTACGTTCCTCGCGCGAGATGCGTGCGACTGCTGCACGCGGAAGTTCGAGCTCGCTCAGGCCCACATCTCCGAGATATCCACTCAGGCACAACGTCTCCAGTGAACTCAGCAAGTCGCGAGCTGCCGATGGACGCAACTCTTCCGCGAGCAACTTGACCTTACGACCAAGTTTCACCAGTCGCTCTGAATCCGGAACGGTGGTTTCGTACTCGCGAGCGATCTGCTCGATAATCTCCGTGGCTGGGCCCGCGCGATCTGCCTTGTGATAGAACTGCAATAATCGTCGAACACCGCGAGCGCGACACAGTGATCGTGCCCAATCGGGCAGATCGTGCAGCAACGCAATCACCTTGCCCCTCGACAGGCTCACCTTTACCCCGCTTACCGCGCCCCCGCCCCCACGCTCACCTTCACCGCCACAAACGTCGGCTTCACGCGCTTCTCAAACTCGCTCCAGTACTTGTTCATGATCGTGCGCACGGCCCAGTTGTTGCCATCGGCGAGGCCGCAGATGGTCGTGCCCGGCATGCTGCCCATGCTGGTGGCGATTTCGAGGGCGAGGTCCAGGTCCTTGGTCTTCGCGTTGCCTTCTTCGATGCGACCCATCAGCTGGTAGAGCCAGCCCGAGCCTTCGCGGCAGGGCGTGCACTGGCCGCAGCTCTCGTGCTTGAAGAAGCGGGCGATGTTGCGGGCCACGGCGACCATGTCGGTGTCTTCGTCAAAGATCGTGGGGCCGGCGGTGCCCAGGCCCAGCACGTTGTACTTGCGGCCGATGTCAAAATCCATCTCGGCGTCGTACTGATCGGGGCCCAAGATGCCCATGCTCACGCCGCCGGCGATTGCGCCCTTGAACTTCTTGCCATTGCGAATGCCGCCGCAGAGTTCTTCGACAAGCACGCGCAGCGGAATGCCCAGTTCGCACTCATAGCAGCCCGGACGATTGACGTGGCCGCTCACGCCCATGAGCTTGGTGCCGTGGCTGCCCGGCGCGCCTTGGAACGCGCTGGCGACGCCTTGGCCCAGGAACCAGTCGCTGCCGAACTCGAGAATGCTGGGCAAGTGCGCGAGCGTTTCAACGTTGTTGATGATCGTGGGCTTGCCGAAGAGGCCCTTGACGGCGGGGAAGGGCGGCTTGATGCGGGGCCAGCCGCGCTTGCCTTCGATGGCTTCGAGCAGACCGGTCTCTTCACCGCAGATGTATGCGCCTGCGCCTCGGTGCACGTAGCAATCAACGGCGAACGAACCGCCGCGTGCGGTGCTGGAGCCGTTCATCAGTCCCTTGCTGCCGAAGACGCCGTTGGCATAGGCCTCTTTCAGTGCGTTCTCGAGAACTTGCGCCTGGTGGTGATACTCACCGCGGATAAAGATGAACGCCGTCTTGATGCGGCAGGCGTAGCACGCGATGGCGATGCCTTCGAGCAGCAGATGCGGATCAAAGTCCATCAGCAGACGGTCCTTGAACGTGCCGGGCTCGCTCTCGTCGGCGTTGATGGCCAGATAGCGCTGGCCCGGGTCGGCTTCCACGCCGTTCGCATCGACAGCGAGCTTGGGCAGGAACGTCCACTTGAGACCCGTGGGGAAACCCGCGCCGCCGCGGCCGCGCAGCACGCTCTTCTTGACTTCCTCCGTCACGGCATCGGGCTTGAGGCTCAGAGCCTTGCGCAGACCGACATAGCCACCCGTCTTCACGTACTCGTCGTACGACACCGTGTGGCGACCCTTGGGGTCGGCGTAGGGCCAGCACGGAATGCGTTTGGTGAGCACCGCCCCACCACCATGCGCGAGCGACGCGAGCTTGGGGTTGACCTTGCCGGAGGGGTTGGAGGTGGTGAGGCCTTGGGGGTGAAATGCCATAGGTGAGAAGAATACGCGGCAGAAGGTCCGTTGGAGACAGGGGAATGGCCGGGTCTTGACCAATCCTTCGCGTCACTGGCTGGGACCGTCGGTCTCATAGGTGATCCGCATGCCTGCGATTTGCAGCTGGGAATCAGCAAAGCCGCCCGCCCATTCGATGACCCAGCCGTTGGTGACTGGACGCTCGGGCTGGACAACCAGTTCAAGAGCGGCGTTCTGATTGTCGACCACGATGGGCGTGGGAATGGGCAGCACGCCAGTGCGCTGCGAACCGCCCTGCGTTTCAGTCGTGATTTCGCTGACGATGGCCGCAACCTGGTTTGGCAAGGTCGTGCGCAGCAGGGAGAAACGCATGTGGCGCGAGGCATCATTGTCGTTGTAGAAGATACTGATGTCGCGGATGCGTGATCCATGCGGCAGATTGAGCGGCACACGCAAGGTGATGTTGCTGGTACCCGAAGGGCCGCGGATGATCTCGCCATAGAAACCGGTGCGCACGGGGACATCTGGGCTGTTGCGCGTGCCAGGCAGGAACTCGCCCACGGAGTACATGCGGTAGGTGGTGCGGGGTGCGGCAAAGTTGATGTTGCCGGTGACACCGACGTTTCCAATGACGCGGACACCGCCGGCGGCTCGCACCGTGACCTGATTGGCTGCGGTGCTGGTGGTATACACACCTGCGGATAGATCGCTGCGATCAGACCAGACGAACGCGCCCTCGTGCAATGCGCGGGCTCGTGTGCCGCCGGCGAACGAGCCGATGGCGGTGGCTTGGTTGTCGATCCCACCCAGCACGCTGGACCAATCACCGGATGCGAGGTTGGCATCTCCACCAACGACAGTCGCTCCGTAAGCGGTGGACTGGTTGTAGATGCCGCCTGACATCGTGGAGAAGGGACCGGTGGCCTGATTCGAGTAACCACCGCTCAGCACGGATCGATCACCACTTGCGATGTTGGCGTCGCCACCGCCCACGAACGAAACGAAACCCTGAGAGCGATTGCTGAGGCCACCCACGATGGCACTGCCGGCGCCCGAGGTGATGTTGCCGTTGCCGCCACCGATGAAGGAGCGATCGCCGCTGGCGAGATGGAAGTCGCCACCAGCCACGGTCGCGACGAATCCGCTGGCGGCGTTCTCGCTGCCGCCGGCAATGGTCGAAAAGCCGCCGCTCGCTCGGTTGTTCACACCACCGCCCACGGATGAGTACTGGCTGCTGGCGCGATTGCCAGAGCCACCCAACACGCTGCTGAACACGGCTGTGGCGCGATTGTCGCGACCAGCCCCCACGGTGGCGTACCAGGCATCCTGCGTTGAACCAACGGAATCGCCCGCGCGGTTGTTGCCGCCACCGCCGACGAAGCCGTAATCATCCGTGACGCGGTTGTTGGTATTGAAGCTGTCGAGCAGGTCGGAGGAAGAACCGCCAGCGATCGTGCCGAAGTTCGCGGTGACGCTGTTGAGTGCCCCGCCGCCGACGACTGCACTCGACCCGGAAACGCTGTTGAAGTACCCGCCGCCGATCGTGGCGTGAAACGCTTGCGCCTGATTTTGGCTGCCGCCGCCGATGGTTGCGCTGTCACCCGCGGTGTTGACCGTGTTGCTAGAGCCGCCGCCGATGTTGGCCCACGACGCGGCGATGGAGTTGTTCATGCCGCCGCCGATGGCTGCCGCGTAGGCGGGCGAGACGATGACGTTGGAACTGGACCCGGCGATGATGTTGGGGTGGCCCGAGCGGAAGTCAATCATCAAGCCACGCGTGCCGTTGGATCGCAACTGGAGCGGGCCTGTCGGATTGTCGATGGGACCTGACATCTGAATGCCCGCAAACGCGTTGGTCCCTCCGAAGATGTTCGGAGCGTTCAAGCGTGGCACATTCACGCTCAACGCGGCGTCGGGAAGCGTGCCGGTGAGATTGCCAGCGTTGGTCAACTGCGCCGGGCTCAGACCAGCGAGCGTGTTGGCGTTTGCCGCGCTGTCTGCCTGCGTCGCCCTCGCGGCACGCGGAGCAGAGGTGAGCGCCTGATCGGGCGCGAGGTCCTGCAAGCCTGTTGCGTCGCCGCAGTCCAGACCCGCGTCAGGACGCACGCTCATCCGCAGCCAATACGCCTCGCGCATGAGCGAGGGCAGTTCAGGACCGACCTGCAGTTGAACACTGAATTGCCCTGCGACGACGGGAACGTTGTCGGCGCAGAGCGTTCGGATGACTGAACCGTTGCCGTCCACAAGCGTGAAGAACAAATCGTGTGGGCCACTTGCTGGACCGGTTGCGTCGTTCAGGATGCCCTGATACGTGAAAGCGTCGGCGGGCGAATCGATGGCGAGTGCCGCTCCGCTGCAACTTGCCACGCACACCACTGTCAAAAATCCTCGCACGCATTTGCCACGCATGGGCGCTCTCCGCATTTTCAATGACGGGGATCAACCGGCACACGCGCTGGCTGCATCCTGCTGGATGAAGCGAGAAAGTCTTCTGCTTGATGCCACGAATCAGCGGAAAGCCGGTACACGTGACCACGCGATGGCCAGTGAAGTACACGCCGGGCGGCGGAAATCACCACGCGAAAGAGTGACAGGGCCGTTCGCAACGCGGCAAGATGCGGGATGGATGCTCATCGCAACAGCGGACAGTGAACGCGCAGAGATCGTCTGGGCATCACTGCTGTGTTGGCTTGTCCGGAAACTGCACTTCATCAATAACCGTGCGTCGCAGTGTCACGCTTTGCGGACCTTCGGGCGTGTCAACGAGCGTTTGTGCCGTCATCTCGCGGCGTGCGACTTCCTGCGACACGGGTTGCCGCGGCGCAGGGTCGCTCGTCACCGCTTTGGCGATGTGGCCGAAGAACAAGCCGAGATTGCGTGCCAGCGACATCAAGCCATTGTACGAGCTGTTACTTGCTCGCGGGCGTTGCGGCAGGCGTGGTCGCGATCAGCGCGTCGGTCACGGCCTTGCGATCACTACTGGCAAGGTCAGCGCGGCGCAGGCTCGCGGCGAGCGTGTTACGGGTTTCGATGGAGGTGCTGGGGTTGTTCACGATCGCGGTGAAGACCTGGGTGGCGTCGCGGCTTGCCATGCGACTGCTCGATGCAGCATCGACCAGTGCGAGTTGCTCTGACTGCGTGAGGTCCGAACGCTGCGCAATGGCAATCAGCGCATCGCGACGCTCGCCCGAACTGCTGATGCCGCGTGCGGCGCGAATGCTGGCCCAGTTGGCGGTGGATTGCGCCTCGGGCGGTACCGTGACATACACCGGGTCGCTGGTTTCAGCGACGATAATGCAGCCTGACAGCGTTGCCAGAGGAGCAAGCAGGGCGAGCGCAAAGACGGAGCGAGCGAACGGGCGGGACATCAGGTGAACTCCGAGGGGTGCGGTGAGCGTGCATTTGAGGGCCTGCAATGGCTCGAAAACACAAATGCAACTCCAGTATCCGCAATGCAGTATTCGGTTTCGGGCACGTGAGAATTTCATCGACGTGCGTAGTGTTCTACGAAGTAGTTGGACACGCGTAACGCCTGCTCGGGGCTGGCGCGACGCGAAATGCAACCGCAGGTTGCATGTACTGACAAATGAAGCGTTTGCGGCATGCCCGGACGCATGCACACTCGCGCTAAGGAAGGATCGAATCATGCTTCGAACAAGCAATCCAGTGCTGCGTGAAGACACTTTCGCAGGTCAGCGCTGGGGCGGGATCATGAATGACTTGCAACGCCACGAGTCGGGCATCAGCGCACCAGCGCGGCCGGACGTCATGACGATTCAAGGAACGGCTCTCAAGACAGGTTTCCTCGTACTCCTGTGCAGCAGCGCCGCCGTCGCGAGCTATGTGGCTGTTGATCGCGGTCAGATCTCGGCGGGTTTGCCAGTGTTTGGCGGCGGTCTCATCGCGTTTGTCATCGCTCTGGTGCTGGCGTTCTGGAACAAGGGCGCGCCGTTTCTGGGACCGATCTACGCAGTCTTCAAGGGCGCTTTCCTCGGTGCCGTCACGCTGCTCATCGCATCACGCGCCGGTGACAAGGCAGCCATGATCATCGGCCCGGCGATCGGCCTGACGCTGGGGATTGCGATCGCGCTCGCGGCGGGTTACGCGTTCGGCCTTATCCGCATCGGCAGCACGATGGCGAAAGTCATTATCGTGGGCACCATGGGCCTGATGCTGTTCTACCTGGCTCAGGTTGTGCTGGGCATGATGGGCATTCAGTTCCTTGGTCAGGTCCACCAGGCCGGCCCCATCGGCATCGGCTTCAGCCTGTTTGTCATCGTGCTGGCTTCGCTCAACCTCGTCTTGACCTTCCAGTACGCCGATGACGGCGTGAAGAACGGCGCCCCCAAGTACATGGAGTGGTACATGGGCTTCGCGATCCTCGTTGAGTTGGCCTGGCTGTATCTTGAGATTCTCAAGCTGCTGGACAAGCTGCGGCGTTGAGTTCTCACGGGCTTTGCCACCTGCCACGCTGGGCCTTTCTCCCGCGACAGCATCCGGCCTTACGATGTTGTGCGGACAGACGTGCAAGGCTGGGGAAGGTGAAAGCCATGAAGAATCCCGTACACGTTTTCACAGGCGCGGCTTTGACGGCCGCGCTTGTTTTTTTGGTCCACGGTCATGCACGTGCAGACGGCGCGAGCGCAGGAGACTGTGTCGCGCGATGTGTGGCTTGGAAGCCAGATTTTCGGCGTGGAGGATCTGGAAGCGCTCGACCGCGCCGCGAAGCTCTCGGCGGATCAGCGCGAGGCGGCTCAGGAGCTGATGCGCAGCGCCTTGCCTCAGGCACGATCACTGGTTGTGCAGTGGTCGCGCGGGTACAGCGAGCTGTCACTTGATCCACAGTTCGGGGACGACTGGGACTCGATGCGGCCCAAGTATGCCGAGTTGTCCAAGCGGATTGTCGATGACGCGGTGAAGCTTGAGGGTGATGTGATGAACAACCTCAAGAGCCTGCTGAACGAAGACCAGTTGGAGGGCTGGGCGTCGTTTGAACGCCATCGCAGACGATTGGTGCTGCGATCAGAAGGCGGGCGGACCGATGTGGATGTCTTTGGCATGGTGCGGGCGATCAAGCCGTCACCCGCGGAGTGGGAACTGCTGGCTCCGATGATGGACGCGTACGAGCGCACGCTCGACAGCATGGTGCAGGAGTACCGCCCCCTGGTTCGCAAGCAGGGCGACGCGCCCAGCCGCTGGTATGGCGACTTTGAGGTGATGACGCCCGAAGAGCAGAAGCAGTACGTGGAGCTGACCAAGCGGATCAGTCAATTACATGTTCGCACCGCGCGGCAGATCGCTGATCAGTTGCCGGAGGACAAGAAGCTTGCGCTGCAGAAACAGCGTTTGTTCGCGGAGGAGCGCGACAATGAGCAGTACGAGAGTTTCCGCGGCCTCCCCCACATTCGCAGCGCACTGGGTATTCGTTCGCTCAGCCCCGAGCAGAAGCAACGCATCAAGCAACTGACTCGCGATGCGGATGAACAACTGCTGCGCGGCCTCATCGCGCAGAAGAACGAGCGCGATCTGAAGATCCTCGCGGGCGAAGATCCCGACGAGAACGGCGAGGACGCCAACCGCGCGAAGCAGACCAAGAAGCTGCGCTTCGAGGCGTATCAATCGCTCATGAAGGACGTGTTGACCGCACTCTCACCCGAGCAGAAGCGGGCGTTTGAGACGGGCATTGATGACGCAGCTGATGTCGAAAGACTGTTTGCGCGTCGCCGCTACGCCGCGGATCGGTGGAGTTTGGACAGCGATCTGTGGAGCAACGATGTCGATCGCGTGCCGCTCGCCACCGCAGATGAAGAGTGAGCGTCGCGAAGTATCCGCGATCACTTCTGGTGAGGCGTGTGAGCGGTCGCGCACGCTTCCGCAAATGCGAGAAGGGCTTCCATCTGCGTGCGTGACTGCACGTCCCATGTCGCCCAGCGCACGCCATCGACAGTGGGAGCGAACAGGAGCGTCTCGCGAATAGAGCGCGAAAGCAGCTTGGGCGCGACAGCCGCAAGCGTTGTGTCGTGCACAGGAATGCAAACCTGCGGGCGCTGCGGATTGGGAATCAGGTAGACCCAGCTCACACCGTTGCTGGTGGGTGTGCGGAACTGCAAGGTCCACTGCCAGGTGCCCAACCACGCCAGTGATTCAGTGGCTTGGGGATACTTGCGGAGGCGCTCGCGCGTCATGGTCGCAGTCGGACGCATCGCGGCTGGAATGCCGGCGAGCAACTGAGCTGACGTTGGAGACCGGAATCGGTCAGCCCACGCGGGACGCGGGGCAATCCGCACGCGGGGCCCCTGCCGCGGCGATGAGGATCGTGATCCGACTGAACTCTCCGCAGGCATAACGCAACCCCCTCTTCTTGGACACACATTCGCGCGACCCGGCGAGAACGCGACAAAAGTATAGGCAGGTCGGTATTCGACTGGTCACAATTTCTTGGGAGTCGTGGGTTCTGGCGGCTGAGGGGGGCTTTCGCATACAGTGCGGCCATGCAGATGCACGTTTTGCGGAGTCCTCAGGCGGAAACGGCTCAGACGGCGAAGCTGGATGTTTCGGGCTGCCGGGTGCTGCTGGTGGATGACAATGAGCAGAATCTGGAACTGCTGCTGGCCTACCTCGACGAGCTGGGCTGCGAACTGCGGACGGCTATCGACGGGCCCGAGGCTCTGGAGGACGTCGCCAAGCTGCCGCCCGACCTGATTCTGCTGGACATCATGATGCCCAAGATGTCGGGCTTTCAGGTGTGCAAGAAGCTCAAGGCCAGCGAAGCGACGGCGAACATTCCGATTCTGATGGTGACGGCGCTGAATGAGGTGTCGGACGTCGAGCGGGCGGTGGAAGCCGGGGCGGATGATTTTCTGACCAAGCCGGTCAATCGCGTTGAACTCGTGACACGGGTGAAGACACTGCTGAAGGTGAGCATTCTGCAGAAGCAACTCAAGAAGTCGATGGGTGACCTGCGCAAGCTGCAAGGGTGAGTATTCGCCGCGAAAAACGCGGAAGTGACCGCGAGGATTCGTCGCAAAGACGCGAAGAAAAGACAGGAAGTGAGAAACGGGCGGGGCCCAGTTTTCACTTCCTGTCTTTGTTTGCGTTTGGGTTTCTGTGCGGACTTGGCGGCTTTGCGCTGATCGGGAGCGAGTTGCCGGTCACGCGTCGAGGATGCGGCCGATCTTGGCACGCATGGCGCTGCTGCCGTCGGTGTTGAGCTTGTCGGTGAGCTTGCGAAGCTGGGTGGCGATGGAGCCATCGAGGAGCTGGTCACCGATTTGGATCTTCACGCCGCCGATCATGTCGGGCTGGGTGTAGGTGTGGACGACGACCTGCTTGCTCAGTGCGCGGGCGAGGCGATTGGTGAGATCGCTGACCATGTCGGGCGTGGCGGGCTGGGCGGTGTAGACATCGACTTCGACGACGCCGAACTGCTCTTGCACGATTTCCTGGAGGCTATCAACAACGCCAACGAGCGCACTCAGGCGGCCCTTCTCGTTGAGGACGTGAAGGAACTGCAGGGTTTCATGGTTGATGCGGCCCTTGAAGAGCTTGTCGAGCGTCTTGTTGCGGGCGTCGGGTGTGACGCTGGGGTTGGCGAGCATTTCGCCCAGTTCGGGCTGGGCTTTGGCCATCTCGATGATCTGCTCGAGCTCGTCGCCGATCTCGGCGATCTTGGATTGGCCGGCCTGCCCGGGGTTCTTCGCCAAGACCAGCTCAAAGAGGCTCTTGGCGTAGACGCGGGTGACGGCGTTGGAAGCGATAGTGGGCAGGGGCATGGGGGGATCCAGAAGGCACTAGGCACTGGGGACTAGGCACTAGGGGAAGGCACTTACGAACGCGGTCAATCCACTTTGGTACTCGGGCACTTCTTCTTAGTTCCGCGCGCCTTCGAGCTGGCGGACGCTTTCATCGAGGAGGCGCTGGGTGTCGTTGGTGTTGACTTCGCGCTTGAGGATCTTGCCGGCCATGCTGGCGGCGAGGGCGGAGCCTTGGGCATAGACCTCGCTGACAGCGGCGCGCTTGGCGTTGTCGATGTCACGCATGGCCTTCTCACGCATCGCGTTCAGTTCGGCGTCGGCCTTGGTCTTGAGTTCGGCGGAGATCGCCTGAGCCTGAGCGCGGGCCTTGTCGATTTCCTTCTGGGCTTCGGCGCGGGCCTGGCTGAGGCTCTGCTGATACTGCTCGAGGGCGTCCTTGGCCTGGGCGCGGGCCATTTCGGCGGCTTCGATTTCGTCCTTGATCTTCTTGGCGCGCTCATCGAGACCGGCGCTGATCTTGGGCCACACCTGTGTTCCAAGCACCGCCGCAACGATTGCGAAGACGATCAGAGCGGTCACGCCCGTCGCTGCACCTTGCCACCAAGGCTGGAGAGCTTCGGTGGGCGTGTGTGCATGTTCGCCACCTGCGTGGGACTCGTCAGCGGCGAAGGCGGCAAACGAAACGCACAGGCTGGCGAAAAGACCGGCGACGGAAGCAAAACGGACGTTCATGCAAAGCTCCTTGATGGAACTGAAATCTGCGAGTGAGGCAAAGCTCTTGACGAGCCGGAAAGCGTCGCGACGCCGGAAAGGCGCTGCGACACGAGAATTACTTCGCGAGGAAGCCGGCCGCGACGGCGAACAGCGTCGCACCTTCGATGAAGACCGCGAGAATGATGGCGGCGGTCTGGACCTTGCCGGCGACTTCGGGCTGGCGAGCCATGCTCTCGGTGGCGCCCTTACCGATCAGACCGATGCCGATGCCGGCACCGAGGATGGCGATGCCGCCACCCAGCACCGCGAGACCCTTGCCCTGGGTCGCGCCGGCGGCTTCTTGAGCGCTGGCAACGGCGGGGAGGGCGGCAACGGCGGCGGCGGCGACGAACTTGCTGAGGCTCTTCATACGACAAACCTTTCTTGCGTCAAGCGACGCGGAAACTGACACGAGGGAAGCGACGATGCGGCGATGAACGCCGCGGGTTGGCCCGTCATTCACGCGTGAGCGTGCTCGTGGCCGTGGGCATGACCGTGCTCGTGCTCATGGTCATGGTCGTGGTGATCCATCAGGGCGATAAAGACGGTGACAAGGAACATGAAGACGAATGCCTGCATGAAGGCGACGAAGAGTTCGAGGAACATGATGCCCGTGCCGCCGAGAATGGCGATCAGCGTGACGGGGCCTTTGATGATGAAGCCCTTGGTTGCGACCATGCCCGCGAAGCCAAAGAGCGTGGCAAGCAGGATGTGGCCGGCGGTCATGTTGGCGAAGAGACGCAGCGCCAGCGCGAAGGGCTTGATGAGCAACTGGCTGGCGAGTTCGAGAACGAAGATGAGGATGGACGCGGGGAAGGGCGCGCCGGCGGTGAGGTGGGCGAAGTAGCCGCCTACGCCCAGACGCTTGATGGCGACGCCATTAAAGAAGACGCAGGCGATGATGGCGAGGACGGCGGTAACCCAGATGTTCTGCGTCGCCGTACCACCGATGGGGGTCGCGTGGGCCTTCTTGAGATCGGACGAAGCAAGGTGGACGATGTCCAAGAGGGGAATCAGGCCCAGCAGATTGTTGACCAAGATGAAGAAAAAGATCGTCCAAAGGAAGGGCATCAGCGAGTTTGTGCGCTCACCCAGCAGCGGGCGGGCGACCTCTTCGCGCAGGTAGACGCAGATGACTTCGACCATGTGTGCGAACTTGTTCTTCGTGACGTAGCGGTCGGTGCCTTCGCTGGCGGCGCCGGTCTTGATCTTGTTCGCGACGAACAGGCCCAGCAGAATGAGCAGAATGCCGCTGAGGATCAGGTTGCCCTGGTTGCCCGACCACAACCACATGTCAACGTGCTCAGGGGAGCCGAACCACTTCACCATGAAATCCGGCGATTCGATGGGCTTTGTGATGAACTTGTGGTTGTACACGTGCTGCGAAGGGTCGTCCGCGGCGAGCGTGAAGAGTGCGTTCTGCATGGATGGCATGAGCGTTGAGATCATGGTGGAATCGCTTACGCAGTGGTGTCAGCCGAGGGCTGGGAGGGGCGGGAGGATGAACTGGGAACGGGGTTATGCGAGGGCATGCTGTTGAGCAGCATGGCTGCGGCGACCGCCTGCAGCATCATGACGACAAACACGCCAGCAAACGAGCCCAGCACCAGCGGGCGGCGGGGCAACTCGAACATCGTGGTCAGGGCGAAGGCCGCGGCGATGGCGAGCAGCGTTTGGGCCATGGTGCCCGCGAGGATCGCCAGACCGAAACGGTCGGTACGGGCCAGCGGAGGAAGGATCGCCGGGATGACACCCAGCGCCGCTGCGATCGCGACGACAGAGCCGGCGGCGATCATGGCTTGCGACTCGCCGCCCAGGCCGGCGCACGCCCCCACACCCACAGCAACGCCCGCCACACCCGCGGCGACAGCCTTGGGCAGGTACTTGGCAACGGGGATGGATGACGTCGTCGTCACGGGTAAACAGGCGGGAAAAGCGTCGATGGAAAGGAAGCCGTACCCAACGCGAAAAAACACGGCGGGGCCGGGGGGCCAAGCGTAGGAAGTAGGCGGGCGTTCGTCGACCCCGCACAAGGTCTGGCAGATTACTTGCTCAGGCGGCGGAGCAGCCGGAAGGTACCCGTCAGGAACCCAATGCCGGCGCCGATGACGGTGCCGATGGGGAAAGAGCCTTTCCAGCGGTCGAACAAATACCCGACAACGCCTCCCGCGGCGGAGGTGAATAGGAAGTCCAGTCCCAGGGCCAGACTCTTACCCAGCTCACCCAAGCCGGCGAGCGGGCCGGGTGCCTTGGGGTGCAGCGACGCTGGTCGTACCACCGGTTTGGTCAGCAGTTCGGGAATCGGCGGCGGCTCGGACGAGACTTCGGGGGCATCCTTGATCTGATCAACCTTGTCGCGCAGGTTGCGCGTTGTGTCGTCAAGGTTGAGCGGATCGGACTCGGGCATGACGCAGGGTATGCGAAGCGACTCGCGCCGTAGGGGGTTGCATGGGGCCTCAAGGTTCTTTCTGAGGCGTTCGCGCTATACTCGCATTGCTTGTGCTCGTAGCTCAATTGGATAGAGCGTCGGCCTCCGAAGCCGAAGGTTGCAGGTTCGACTCCCGCCGAGCACGTTGGGTTGGCAAGTGACAGTCTGACGAAGCGGAAGACGCGGCGTATTGGCCGCGTCTTTGGGTTTTTTGGCCGCGTTACAGGTTTCGATACGCGTCGATGGCTTCGCGGACTTTGTTGGGTCGCGGGACGTGGGCCATGTGCACTTCGGGCACTTCGTCACTGCTTGTGTAGATGCTGAGCGTCCCGGTGTTGGTGATGCGTTCGAGCAGGGACTGCTCGATGCGCACATTGCGAATGTCGCGATGCAGGATCTCGCTGGTGGTCTTGCGGAAGAAGCCGTCGCTATCGATGATGCGCTTGCTCGTAATGCGAACCCACGAGTGCATGGTGCGAAGCTTCCAGACCAGCATGGGCACGGCGCCGGCAGCAAACAACAAGGTGCCGGGCAGCCACATGAGGCTGCCGGTTGCCACACGCAACGCCTTGATGGCGAGCAGGGCCCCCACTGCCATGACCAGCCACAGCCCCAAGTACACCGCCGGATTGCTGCGGAGCAGCGACGGACGGAGCATCATGACTTCCTGTTCGGGACCGTCCTTGGGAGGCAGCGATGCGACATCGCCCGCGTCGACCTTCGCGACCGGAACAGCGGCTTCGCGCAGCGTGTTGTCGAGCGTGTCGGTGCCGGCTGATGGGGGAAGCGGCGCAGTCGTCACGCGGTGGCGAATCATGAACTCCGCCTGACAGTGCGGGCAGGTCAGCGTTTGACCATCTGCGGTGTCAGCGGCAACCGCGATCCGCCGCTGGCACGTCGGGCAGGGGGTGATGACGTGTTGGGCGGAAGGGGCAGACATGAGGACGGTTCAGGCGCGATGCACGAGCGAGTGTCAGAATTCGACATTGCTGCTGAAGACGAAGTCGTGTCCCGCGGCAAGGTCACCATTGTAAAACACCCGAAACGCTTCGGTGGAACGCATCGCACCTTGGTTATCGACACCATCGGCCGCGACGCTGTAAAGCACGTAGTTGTCACCATCGACGCGATAGATGTAGCGGCCGTCGAGCGCGAGCAGGTCGGTTGGCAGCGCGGACAATTCTGTTGGCACAAGTTGTTCGAGTGAGGCGGGGTAGGTGCCGACGCGATGCTTGTGAGCCATGAGGGCGAGTTGCAGCAGCGTGCCGCCGCGTTTGGAGGCTTCGGCATCTCCAATAGAGGCCGCGGATTCGAGGGCAACAGCTTGGGTGAAAATGTTCTCGGTGAGAGATGTGCGAGCTGCGCGCCGTGCTTTCCATGCGTCGGGCGAGCGGCGCTGCGATGCAGGCTTCTGGCTGTCGGCGACGATCTCATTTATGGCCTCGGCGAACTTCCCGAGCGACTCGAGGCGCGAGGGGAGACGCCACTGAAACATGTTGTAGCGCCAGTGCGTGTAGTCGGGCATTTCGCCGTGAAGCGAGGTGATGTAGGCTTCGTGCTCGGGTGTCAGCGGATTGGCGTCCGCGATGTGCGTGTTGTACGCGGTGAGGATGAGGGTGCCGCAATTGTCGCCGTCGTCGGTGAAGGTGCGTTGTGCTTGGTCGAAAGCTTGCGAGAGCGCGATGTTCACCTGATAAAGCGGCGCCGCGGGTTTGGGGCGTGCGTTGGTCAGCGCGGTCAGAAGCAGCCGAGCCATTTCCGGTGAGATTCGCCCTTCGATGAGTGCTTGCCGAATCGTGCCTGTCGTGAGTGCTTCGATTGCGGAGCCAGTGAGATACGACAAGTATGCGGGCTGCACGCACGACACGGTCGCGAGGGCATCGAGTTGGTCGAGTGACTCGGCTGCGATGTCGGGTTGTTGCCCGGCAAGTGCGACTTCGAGACGACAGCGAATGAGGCGAGCCGCGCCGCGGAGCGGGCTGGTGTTCAGGCCTTCGTCAACAAGTGGAGCGACCTGCGCGGCGATGGAACGATCGGGCTGAAGTCGCTTGATGGCGTATGCGAGCGAGGGCAACTGCCGCAGGGCTGCGATGTCGTCGGCGGTCAGCGCATCGACGACGATGTCGGGCGAAGTTTCGTTGCCTGTGGGAAATCGCGGCGTGAGCGAACTCACGACGCCCGTGAGTTCGCGCCATTCGCGGCGCGAATGGCCGGGCGGGACCTGTGCAAATGTGAGGTCGTTGATTTGTTTGGCGTAGTCGGTGGTGATCGACGGTTTGAGCGACGCGGCGCGGATCGCTTCGATCGCGACGATGTTGACGGCGACTGCCAGCAGCACACATGCCCACTTCGCGATGCGACGCCAGCGACGCGGCTTCCCCTTAGCGTTGTTCATAGCGGCATGTTACGGCAAAGGGTCAGCGAGCTTTCAGCGGCTTGTCGTGTCGTCTTCGTCGCTGGCGTCGAGCATCCAACCGATGTTCTCGACGGTCTGATCGATGGTCTGACCATCAATGGCAACCGTGCAACTGGCGATGCTCATGTAGAGCGGGTCGCGCTTCATGAACAGCATGGGCACTTCGCTGATGGGATCACTGCCGGTCAGGCCGGGGCGATTGGCCACGCCTGACTGGCGCAAGCGATCCTGCAGCGTTTCGATCGTGCCGCGGAGATAGACGATGGCCGCTTTGCCTGACTCCTGCGCCGCAGTCAGCATCGCGGTCGCGCCCGGGGCGGTTGGTGTGCCGCCACCGCATGCGATGACGAGGTTGTGTTTGCCGAGCGCGTCACGCAGCGCCATCGACTCGGCGGTGCGAAAGCCGCTCTCGCCGTGATGCTGCCAGGCATCGACGACGCTCTTCTCGCCCAGCACGCGAAGCGTGGCATCATCGAGATCGAGCGCGGTGTAACCGAGTTTGCTCGCGAGGATGGGCGCGAGGGTCGTCTTGCCGCTGCCACGAAGACCGATGAGAACGAGGAGCATGCCGATGTATCGGCAAAACGATAAAGCGGAAAGCGATAAAGCGAAAATGATCAGGAGGCGTTGGCCTTCTGATCATTTTCGCTTTGTAGCTTTGTTGGTTTATCGCTGTGCATTACTTACGCCCGGCTCTGGTAGCTGCCGTCGGCGGTGGCGATGCGGAGGTTCTCACCCACCTTGATGAAGGCGGGCACGCGGACCATGAGGCCGGTTTCCATCTCAGCGTCCTTGGTCTGGTTGGTGACTGTGGCGCCCTTCACTTCGGGGGGGCAGTCCTTCACCTGCAGCTCAACGCTGGCGGGCAGTTCGATGAGAATCGGGTTGCCGTCGTAGAGCAGGACATTGGTCTTGCTGTTGGGGCGGAGGAACTTGAGGGCGTTGCCCAGCACATCGACGGGCATGGTGTACTGCTCGTAGCTTTCGCCGTCCATGAAGGTCGCGCCGGTGGAGTCGCTGTAGAGATACTCCATTTCGCGACGATCGAGGTCGATGATCTCGATGTCATCCGTGGGCTTGTAGCGCTTTTCGAGGGTCTGGGCCTTGAGCACGTCCTTGATGGTGAGCTGCACGAACGCGCGCAGGTTGCCCGGCGTGCGGTGCTCGATGCCCGTCACCACGAACAGCTTGCCGTCGATCTTGACACCCATGCCGGGGCTGAGGTTGCTGGCTTGCATGAATCAGATACTCCCAAACGCCCGCGACGCTGGACCGCAGGAAACCGAAAGAAAGCCGAACACGCCCTGTGTCGGCGAGGGGCCGATGATAGCAGCGAATCCGCCAGATTGCGAGATGTTGCAGCAACACCGGCAATTAGGCATTACGACCCGATCGGATTGCCCTCGGCATCGACGATCATCGGCTCGGGCAACTGAAGATCGGCAAGTGACGGATCCTTCAGGGCGGACATGATGGTGGCTTTATCGCCCACGAGGACGAGTACGGCTTTCTTGAGTTGCACGAACAGAGAGGCGGCCGTGTTGAGCTTGGACGCATCGACGCTTTGCAGGCCAGCCAATTCAGTGGCGATATCGGTCCACTGGCCGCCAACGGAGATGATCTGCGTCGCCGAACTAGCGGTGCCTTCAAGGGTACCGAAGCTTGAAACAACGTCGTTGGTGACCGTTTCGCGAGCCTTCGCGGCTTCGTCTTGCGAGATGTCGCCAGACTTGATGCGGGCAAGCTCAAAGAAGAACTCCTTGAGCGCTGGCGCGGTGACGGCGCTTTGCACGCTGGTGCGAGCGAAGAACTGACCGACGTTGCGACCCGCTTGAACGCGTGAGCCTGCACCGTACGTAAAGCCGTTGCGCTCGCGCAGGTTCTGGTTGAGGCGACTGGTAAAGCTGCCGCCCAAGATAGTGTTGAGCATGTACGTCGTGGGGCGGTCCATCTGTGCGTAGCTGGATGAGGGCGAGCGCAGATGCACGACCGTCTGCACCGCGCCGGGGCGATCGACCACGTAAATGCGCAGGTTGGAAGTCTGGGACGCTCCGAAGCTCGTCTGTGTCGTTGCAAGCTGTGCAACCGAGGATGTCCAGCCACCCAGCGCTGACGTGACGAGCGTTTGGGCTTCTGCAAGCGACAGGTCGCCTGAGATGATGAGCGTGCTGTTTGCGGGCGACACCAGCGAAGTGTGTGCCGACGTGATATCAACCAGCGTGAGGGGCGACACGCTTGCGACGGTTCCCGCAGCCGGCACGCTGTAGGGGTTGGTTGCATCCCAGACCATGCGAGCGGCGACCTTGCCGGCGATGGCGTTGGGATCGTCATTGGCTTGCGCCAGATCTTGCAGGTGCAACGACTTCACGCGGTCAAAGTCAGCCTGACTCATGCGGGGCGCTGTCAGTGCCTGAGAAAACAGCGTCATGCCCTTTTCAAGCCCTGACTTCAGCATGGTCATCGATGCACTCACCTCGTCTTGGGATGCGCCGGCGTCGAAGCTGCCACCAATGGATTGGAGTTCGCTCGCGAACTGCTCACCAGTCAACGTCTTGGTGCCCTCGCTGAGCATGTCGGCCATGAGCACCGCGCGGCCCATTGTCGCGACAGTGTCAGTCGTTGCCTGCGGCTTTGCAATCAGCTCCATGTGCACCAGCGGCAAGCCCGGCTTGCTGAAGACTCGCACTTGCAAGCCATTCTGCAGCTTGAAAGCCTGAGGCGTAGGCGGCGTGAAGGTTGCCTTGGCAAAGTCCTTCGGGCGTTCGTCACGCGGATTGGTGGAGCGATCGACTTCTTCTGGAAGTACGTACTGCACCAGGCGAGCGTTGGGTGTCAGCACGTTCGCGGCCCACGACTTGATTGAATCCGCCGTCACACTGCGATAGCGGGCCAGATCCCTCTGCAAGCCGTCAGGCGTGCCGAGGTAGT
>Ga0315899_10001250_pt1 | contig 29244 bp, 25 predicted proteins | sample LakEriMetagenome_2_FD_203518 | JGI IMG/M metagenome (GOLD analysis project Ga0315899, IMG submission 203518) | Freshwater fungal communities from buoy surface, Lake Erie, Ohio, United States - Buoy 4 MA112 | ecosystem: Environmental > Aquatic > Freshwater > Lake | place: USA: Lake Erie, Ohio... | reverse complement strand
TGCCCTTGGGCGCGCCCATCCATTTCATCGTCACCATGCGCGGTTCCTGCGCGCTGCCCTGCGCCACACCCAATAGCGCGCCAAAGCCAAGGCGCTTCATCTCGCGCGGGCCGATGATGTCCACTTCTACGCCAAGCTTTTCCAACGCCTTGCAACGTTCCGCCATTTCAGTGGGCGTCAGCACATTGGGCGGTTCGGAAACCAGATCGCGCGTCAGGAAAACACCATCCGCGATGGCCTGCATCGGCGCGAAGGCGGCCTTTGCCTTGGTGGGTTCCGCAGCGGCCACAGCAATGCGTTCCAGCTTTGGCTTGTCTTCTTCCTTTTCCGTGGTGCGGTAACGATCGAAGCGATAGCTGCGCAGCCGCGCACCCATGGCACAGCTTGCCGCCAGCGCCGGCGTCAGCCCATCCGCGGCCAGCACCGCTTCGCGTTCCTGCTGCACGGCAACCAGCGCGTTGCCGCCGGCATTCTCAGCGCCCTGCGCATCAAGCGCATCTGCCTTGCCAAGACCGATGGCGACAATTTTCGCGAGGCCCGCGCCAGGCGCCCACAGCGTGCAGGATTGGCCCTTGGTGCCCTTGAACTTCGCCGCTTCCAACCCGCGAGAGACCGCGCCGCCGGTCGCTTCCTCGGCCGCCCTGGCTAGGCCCGCAAGCGCGGCCCCTTCGGCAAGCAGCAAAACCAAGGCGCCGCTGCGCGGCAAAGCGGGCTTCACGAAGGTGATATCGGGCATGGGGGCTCCTGAGGGCGAAACAATGTGGAGGCACCTTAACAGAGGCGTCGTGACCAAAACAGGGCTTGCGGTGCGGCGCCCATGCGGCCAAAGCAGGGTGCATGGATAATGATGCGCTGCTGGCCCTGGCCGGCGATCTCGTGGCCAAGGCGGCGTCCGCCATTATGGCGATCAAGGCCGCGGGCTTCGCGGTGGAACGGAAATCCGACCATTCCCCAGTGACGGAAGCTGATCGCGTCGCCGAAGCGCTGATCGTGGAGGGGCTGCGCGCCGCGACCCCGGATATTCCCGTGATTGCGGAGGAAGAGGTCGCCGCCGGCACCGCGCCCGCCCATGCCGAGCGTTTCTGGCTGGTGGACCCGCTGGATGGCACGCGGGAATTTGCTGCCGGGCGCGATAATTTCGCGGTGAATATCGGCCTGGTGGTGGCGGGCCGCGCCATGCTGGGCGCCGTGGCGCTGCCCGCGACCGGCGAGATCTTCTGGGGCCGGATTGGGGGCGGCGCCTTCAAGCGCGACGCCGCCGGCACCCGCCCGATCCGCGCCCGCACGCCCCCTGCCGATGGGTTGGTGGTGATGGGCAGCCACCATTATGCCAATGACCCGCGCATGGGCCGCTTCCTGGAAGGCCGGCATGTTGCGCGCGTGGTGAATATCGGCTCGGCCGAGAAATTCTGTCGCCTCGCGGAAGGCAGTGCCGATCTCTATCCGCGCTTTGGCCGCACCATGGAATGGGATACCGCCGCCCCCCAGGCCGTGGTGGAAGCGGCCGGCGGGCGCGTGCTGGTGCTGGAAGGCCGCGCGCCCTTGCTCTACGCCAAGCTTGGCTTTGAAAACCCAGGCTTTGTCTGTGAAGGCCTGCCGGGATGACACGCCGGCTTGGGCCGCAGGATGTTGCTGAAGCGGCGCGTCTGTTGCGTGAGGGCGAACTCGTCGCCTTCCCGACCGAGACGGTCTATGGGCTTGGCGCGGATGCGCGCAATGGCCGCGCCGTGGCGGCGGTGTTTGAAGCCAAGGGCCGCCCGCATTTCAACCCGCTGATCTGTCATTTCCCAGATGTCGAAAGCGCATTTGCCGAGGTGATCGCCGATGACCGCGCGCGCGCTTTGGCCGCCGCCTTCTGGCCCGGGCCGCTGACGCTTGTACTGCCGCGTCGCCCGGAATGTCGGATTGATCTGCTGGCCGGGGCGGGGCTGGATACGCTGGCGGTCCGGGTGCCGGCGCATCCGCTGGCGCTTGAATTGCTGCGCGTGGCGGCGATTCCCGTGGCGGGGCCTTCGGCCAATCGCTCGGGCGCGGTCAGCCCGACCACGCCAGAACATGTGCTGGAAGGCTTATCAGGCCGCATCGCTGCCGTGCTGGATGGCGGGGCTTGCGCGGTTGGCGTGGAAAGCACCGTGCTGGATGTGGCCATGGGCGGTGCCGCTTTGCTTCGCCCTGGTGGCGTGCCGGTGGAAGCGATTGAGGCGGTGATCGGCAAGGTATCCCGCCCCTTGCCGATCAGTGCTGCCGAGAAAACCCGCACGCTCCGCAGCCCAGGCATGATGCTGTCCCATTACGCGCCGAGCCTGCCGGTGCGGCTTGGCGCGGTGGATGTGGCGGCTAATGAGGCGCTTTTGGCCTTTGGCCCGCCCTTGCCGGGTGCTGGGCTGGTTTGGCAGCTTTCGGAAACTGGTGATTTGCGCGAAGCCGCCGCGCGGCTTTTCGCCGGGCTGCGCCATTTGGATGCCGAAGGCGGGCGCCGGGGCCTGACCCGCATCGCCACCATGCCCATCCCGGAAAGCGGGCTTGGGGCGGCCATCAATGACCGGCTGGCGCGGGCTGCGGCACCCCGCTCTTGAGCCTTTATGCAACATTTCGTGCGTAAACCACTTATCCACCACAAAAAACATTTGACTGTGATTTTAGAACTTAACTAGAACATCGGCTCAGTTGCCGGTTTGTTCGCCCCGATTCGCGGGGGTTCCCGGCCCGGGAGGGTTAGATGCTAACGCGCAAGCAGCACGAATTGCTGATGTTCATTGACAAGCACCTGCGTGAGACCGGTTTTTCCCCTTCCTTTGAGGAAATGAAGGAAGCGCTCAATCTGCGGTCCAAATCGGGCATCCATCGCCTGATCACCGCCTTGGAAGATCGCGGATTTTTGCGCCGCCGCGCGCACCGCGCCCGCGCGCTGGAAGTGATGCGCCTGCCCGAAGCCATGACGCCCAAGGTCAAGGAAACGACACCGAAGCCTGAGGCGCCGAACTTCGCGCCCAATGTCATTCGCGGTAATTTCGCCAATAACCTGCCGGCCAGTGCGGCGCGCGTGGCCGCCGAAGCCGCTGCGGTGCATCTGCCGCTTTATGGCCGGATCGCCGCGGGCCTGCCCATCGAAGCGCTGCGCGACAATGGCGCGAGTGTCGAAGTGCCTTTGGCCTTACTGGGCAATGGCGAACATTACGCCCTGGAAGTCGCCGGTGATTCCATGGAAGAAGCCGGGATTATGGATGGCGATACCGTCATCATCTGCCGCACCGACACGGCCGAAAATGGCACCATTGTCGTCGCCTTGGTGGATGAGAATGAGGTCACGCTGAAGCGGCTGCGCCGGCGCGGCAATTCCATAGCACTCGAACCGGCCAATGCGCGGCATGAAACCCGCATTTTTGGCCCGGATCGTGTGCGCGTGCAGGGCAAGCTGGTGGGCTTGCTGCGCCGGTATTGAAATCGGGGCGCCGGGATTTGAACGGTTCCCGTTCACCTGCGTTCACGGGAACCGCTCAAAATCTTTGTTTAGTCACGTTTTCCGAGTCGCCAAGTGTTTCCACTTGGCTCGAAAACGCTCCCGCCGGCGCCGCCAAACTTTTAGTCTACCTTCACCACCAGCTTGCCGAAATTCTCACCCTTCAGCAGGCCGATGAAGGCCTTGGGCGCATTGGCCAGGCCCTGCACCACATCTTCGCGCCAATGCAGCTTGCCTGCCTTCATCCAGCCCAGCATCTCCGCGCGGAATTGCGGGTAGCGCGGCCAGCCCGTGTCGCTCACGATAAAGCCCTGGATGCGGAGGCGCTTTCGCACAATGGGGCCAAGATTGGGGCCGGGCGGTGCGCCAGCGGCATCCGCGCCAGGCGCTTCATTATACTGCGCGACCATCCCGCACATCACCATGCGGCCGAAATCCTTGAAGCGCGGGAAGACAGCCGCCTGCACAGCGCCGCCCACATTCTCCCAATAGACATCAATGCCTTCCGGCACGGTTGCATCCAATTGCGCGTTGAGATCGCCGCGATGATCAAGGCAGGCGTCAAAGCCCAATTCCTTCACCACGAAGTCGCATTTCTTGGCGCCGCCCGCGATGCCAACAACCTTGCAGCCGCGTATCTTTGCAATCTGCCCGGCAACCTGCCCAACAGCGCCAGACGCCGCGCTGATCACCACAGTCTCCCCGGCTTTGGGCTGGCCGATATCGGCAAGCCCGGTCCAGGCCGTCAGCCCCGGCATGCCGAGCACGCCAAGGCTTGAGGAGATCGGCGGATCGGCTTCCGGCACTTTGAACAGACGCTCCGGCCCCACCACCGAAAAGCGCTGCCAGCCAAAGCCGCCGAGCACCGTTTCGCCCGGCTTGAAATCGGGATGGCGGGAAGCTACCACCACCCCGGCGGTCTGGCCTTCCATCACCGCGCCGAGTGCCACGGGCTTGGCGTAGCTTTTCACATCCGCCATGCGCCCGCGCATATAGGGATCAAGTGATAAGTACTGCGCGCGCACCAGCACTTGCCCTTCGCCGGGTTCGGGCACTGCCGTTTCGACAATGTCGAAATCCTCCGGCACCGGGGCGCCGACGGGGCGGCGCTTCAACAGGATTTGCAGGTTAGTTTCGGGCATGGGGGGTCTCCTTCGAAGCCTGTTCTCGCACGGCCAGCGCAGAACCGAAAATAGGGCGCTGACAAGCGCGCCGGTCTGACGCAGTCTCCGGCGCCTGTAGTGCATGTCCCGCTCGCGTCCGCTCACCGGACATGCACTAAAGCCTTTGTTTGAACGCATTTTCCGAGTCGCCAAGTGATTCCACTTGGCTTGAAAATGCTCTTGCCGGAGATCAGCCATGCCCCTGCCCGAAACCGAGACCCTGCAACTCGAAAGCCCGGAACCGCATATCCAGATCGTGCGCCTCAATCGGCCGGAGGTGTCCAACGCCTTCAACACGCAAATGGGGCGTGATTTGCATACAGTTTGGTCGGCGCTGATCGCGGAGCCCGGCGATATCCGCTGCGTCATCCTGACCGCAACTGGCGGGCGCGCTTTTTGCGCGGGCGGCGACCTCAAGGAACGCAAGGGCATGACAGATGCCGCCTGGCGCCATCAGCATGAAATCTTTGAGCGCGCCTTCTGGACCATGCTGGATTGCCAAATCCCGATTATCGCCGCGGTGAATGGCCATGCCTATGCGGGCGGGCTGGAATTGGTGCTGGCGTCAGACTTCGCCTATGGCGTGACGGGAACGCGCTTTGCGCTGACGGAAGTGACAATCGGCATCATGCCAGGTGCCGGCGGCACGCAAACCCTGCCGCGTATTGTTGGCGAACGGCGCGCCAAGGAAATCATCCTGACCGGCAAGCCCTTCACGGCAGAACAGGCGCTGGAATGGGGCATTCTGAACCGCGTCTGCGCGCCAGAGGAAGTTTTGCCCGCCGCACTCGAAACCGCGCGCGTGATCGCCGACAATGCGCCGCTTTCCATCCGCCAGGCCAAACGTTCCATGCATTTCGGCTTGCAGATGGATTTGCGCAGCGCGCTGCGTTTTGAAGTGGAATGCTACAATCAACTGGTCGGCACGGAAGACCGGCAAGAAGGGATTCTATCCTTCAACGAAAAGCGCAAGCCGGTGTTTAAGGGAAGATGAAACGCAAAAGGCCCGCGCCAGTTTCCCAGCGCGGGCCTTTCACGGGTGAATTATTCACCAAGCGTCGTTGAAATCCAGCTTTTCAGCTGACCCTTCGGTAGCGCGCCCACCTTGGTATCAAGCGGCTTGCCATCCTTGAACAGGATCATGGTGGGAATGCCGCGCACCGCATATTCATTCGGCGTCATCGGGTTCTCATCAATATTCACCTTGGCGATGGTGAGCTTGCCGGCATATTCCGCCGCAATCTCATCCAGGATCGGCCCTACCATGCGGCAGGGGCCGCACCATTCGGCCCAGAAATCCACCAGCACCGCGCCGCTGGAATCGAGCACATCAGCCTTGAAGCTCTCATCAGATACGGCCTTGGTAAGATCACCCATGGGAGTCTCCATCGAATCGCGGGCGGCGGGATGCGCTGCCCTTCTTGCCTCTAAAAATCGTGTCTCATGGCCCCGGGGTCAAGACGGGGGGTGTTGGGCGGGCTTCACCGCCTGCCCCATGCCAAGCATGGCCTTCAACCTCTCCCGCAGGCTTTGGAAGGTCACATACAGCATCGGGATCATGAAAATCCCGATGGTGGAGGCCGCGAGCATCCCCCAGAACACCGGCGTCCCCACCGCGCGGCGGCTGATCTGGGATGCGCCTTCCGCCACCACCAGCGGATACAGCCCCAGGATGAAGGCGAAGGATGTCATCATCACCGCCCGGAAGCGCAGCTTGGCGCCCAGCACCGCCGCTTCCTGGATGGATTTGCCATGCAATTCGCGCTGTTCCTTGGCGAATTCAATGATCAGAATGCCGTTCTTGGCGGCAAGTGCGATCAGCACCACAATTCCGACCTGCGCATAAAGATCAAGCGCAAGCCCCGAAGCACCGATGGATGCAATCGCCCCCAGCACCCCAACCGCAACCGAAAGCAGCACAGGCACGGGGATGGTCCAGCTTTCATAAAGTGCGACCAGGAACAGGAAGGCGAATAGCACCGCCAGGCCCAGGATCATGCCTGTTTGCCCAGCAGCGGCTTTTTCCTGATAGGCCGTGCCGGTCCATTCAAAGGAAAAACCCTGCGGCAGGGTTGTAGCACTCAACCGTTCCATCGCCGCCAGCGCATCACCACTGCTGCGCCCGGCGGCCGGTTCGCCATTTATCGTCAGGCTGCGGACATTGTTGTAGCGCACAATGCTCTGCGGGCCGAATTCCACGCGAATATCGGCAAGGGCGCGGATCGGCACCATTTCGCCTTGGGCATTGCGCACATGCACGCGGAAAATGTCTTCAACCGAAGCACGGTCCGCTTCCTCGGCCTGAAGGCTCACGCGCCAGCTTCGGCCAAACAGGTTGAAGTCATTGATGTAATAGCTGCTCATGGTCGCTTGCAGTGCGGCGAAGACATCACTGATCGAAATGCCAAGCACCTGCGCGCGATCCCGGTCCAGATCAAGAAAGATCGAAGGCGCGGCAGCCGAATAGGTGGAGAAGACGCGATGAAGCGCCGGGTCCTGATTGGCGGCAAAAACCAGGCCGCGCATGACCGCCGCCATTTCTGCCACAGGCCGCCCTTCCAGATTCTGCAACTGGTATTGGAAGCCGCCGCCGGTTCCAAGCCCGATGATCGGCGGCAGGTTGAAGGGCACCACCAGCGCCGGCACCTGCGCCGTGCCGCGCGCAACAGCCGCCAGAAGCGCGTTCACCTTTGCCTCGGGCGCGGTGCGATCCGCAAAGGTTTTCAGCGTCACGATGAAGAAGGCGCTATTGGATTGCGCGAGGCCATTCAGCATGGAATAGCCAGTGACATTCTGCACCGCCTGAACGCCTGGCAGCGGCTGAATAATCGCGGCCACCTGCTGGCTTATCTCCCGCGTACGATTGAGCGACGCGCCATCCGGCAATTGCATTTCAACGAAGAAGGCGCCCTGGTCTTCCTGCGGCAGGAAGCCCGTTGGGGTGCGGCTGCCTATGCCATAAATCCCAAAGGCAATCACGCCCAGCAAAACCAGGCTGAATGCCGAAAGCCGGACGAGGCGGGCGACAATCGCACCATAGCCATCGCGCACCGCATCAATAAAGGCCGAAACCCGGCCCATGATCCCGGTTTTCGGTCCGTGATGGGCCTTCAGCAATATGCCGCAAAGGGCGGGTGAAAGCGTCAGCGCATTGATCGCGGAAAATAACATGCTGACACTGACGGTGACCGCGAATTGCCGGAACAACTCGCCCGAAATGCCGGGGATGAAGGCCAGAGGCACAAAGACCGAAAGCAGCACCATGGTGATCGCCACAATCGGCGCGGTGATGCCTTCCATGGCAAGCTTGGTGGCTTCGGGCACCGAAAGCTCTGGGTGGTGTTCCATGGTGGCTTCGACATTTTCCACCACCACAATCGCATCATCCACCACAATGCCGATGGCCAGCACCATCGCCAGCAAGGATACGGTATTGGCCGAATAGCCCATGGCGCTCAGCACCGCGAAGGTGCTGATCAGGCTGACCGGCACCGCAATCAGCGGAATGATGGTGGCGCGGATGGATCCCAGGAACAGGAAGACCACAATCACCACCAGCACAAAGGCTTCCAGCAGCGTCTTGATCACCTCATGGATCGTGAGTTTGACAAACAATGTAGTATCGTAAGTGACCTCATAGCCAAGCCCGGCGGGGAAACGCGTGGCAAGCCGGCGCATGGTGGCGCCGACACTATCCGCAACACCTACCGCATTGGCCCCGGGCGAGAGGAAAATCTGGATCAGCAGCGCCGCATCGCCATTAAGCTGCGTCTCCACATCCTGATTCCAGGCGCCGAGTTCAAGCCGCGCCACATCCTGCACGCGGAGCACGCTGCCATCCTGATTGGCGCGGATGATGATGGCGCCGAATTCATCCGTGGTAACCAAGCGCCCGGTGGTGGTGATATTGAGCTGATAGGACGCGTCCTGGCTCATGGGCTGGGCGCCCACGCGCCCAAGCGGTGCCACCTGGTTCTGCTTCTGGATCGCGCCGATCACATCCGCCGGCGTCAGGCCAAGCGCGGTCAGCCGATCCGTCTGGAACCAGATGCGCATCGAATAATCGCGCGTGCCGAACATCTGCGCGTCACCCACACCAGGCACGCGGCGCAAAGCATCCAGCACATTGATGGTCACGTAATTGCTGATGAACAGCGGATCGAGCGACCCATCGGTGGACCGGATCGTGATCACCTGCAGCATGGCCGATGATTTCTTGCGCACGGTCAGGCCAAGGCGCTGCACTTCCTGCGGCAATTGCGCCAGCGCCAATTGCGCGCGGTTATTCACATTGGTGGTGTTCTGATCCGGGTCCGTTCCCACGCGGAAGGAAACATTCAGCGAATAGGAACCATCATTGCCGCTGGTGGATTGCATATAAATCATGCCATCCACGCCATTGATCTGGCTTTCCAAGGGCTGCGCCACGGTTGCTTCCACCACTTCGGCTGAAGCGCCGGGGAAATTGGCGGTCACCTGAACCTGCGGCGGCACAATATCGGGAAATTGCGCCACCGGAATGCGGAGCAGCGAAATCAAGCCGGCAATCGTCGTCAGGATCGCGATGACAATGGCGAAGCGCGGGCGATCAACGAATAATTTTGAGATCATGGCGCGTCAGCCCCGCCTTGGCGCTGTGCCAGGCATCGCGCCACTTGGCGTGGTGGGTGCTGGCTGAGGTGCAACCGTCGCGCCGGGGCGGGCACGTTGCGCGCCTTCCGTGATCACCAATTGGCCAATCTCAAGCCCTTCGGTCACCACAAGCTGGCCACCCAAGCCCCGCGTGGTCTTCACGCGCTTGACCTCTACCTTATTCTCGGCACCCACAATCAGCACGAAGTTGCCGGCCTGATCTATCTGCAAGGCGGATTGTGGAATGACGATGGCTTGTTCCGGATCACCCGTTTCCACCACTACTGTCACTGCCTGCCCATCCACCAGATATTTTTGCGGATTGGGGATCATTGCCTGCACCAGCACGGAATCGGTCGCGCGATTGGTGGTGACATCAATGAAGTCAAAACGGCCGGTGCTATCCAGCATGGACCCATCTGGCAGGCGCACGCTTACCTTGATGCGATCAGACGCGCCGGCACCGCCTTCGCGGCGGAATTGCAGCAATTGCCGTTGCGTGACCGGGAAGCTGATACGGATAGGGTCGTCACGCACAATCGTGACCAGCGTGCCGCTGCTTGGGCTGACAACATTGCCGGGGCTGAGTGGCGAACGCCCCGCGCGGCCATCAAAGGGCGCGCGGATTTCGGTATAGTCGTAATTGATTTGCGCCTGCTGCAATTGCGCTTCTGCGGCAGCGACCTTGGCCTTGGATTCCGCTTCGGCCGTGATCCGGTCATCCAGGGTTGCTTGCGGGATGGCATTGGTTTTCACCAATTCGCGCCCGCGTGCGACCTGGGTGGTGGCATTGGCCAGATCAGCACGCGCGCTATCCACTTGCGCGCGGCGGAGTGCGACCTCGGCCGCGAAGGGTGGCTGTTCCAGGGTGAACAGCATTTGCCCGGCCTTGACGGCATCGCCTTCATTGAAGTGCCGCGTCTGCAAAAAGCCGGTGACGCGCGCGACGACATCAACCCGGTCAATCGCTTCGACGCGCCCGATGAAATCGGCCCCGCGGCTGATGGCCTGGCGCTCCACGCGGGCGACAAACACCGCGGCTGGTGGCGCAGCGGCTTGCTGGCCGGCGGGGGTGGTTTCTTCCTTGCAGCCGGGCAACAGGGGCAGGGTCAGGGCCAAAACCAACGGTAGCGCAAGGCGCGCCGCGCCCTTCTGGTTACGCAAAGCCATGATGGTCATTCTCCCTCAAACCCCGGGCATCAACAGACCGCCCCACGCATCCTAACAAAAATCTAACACAGTTTGCGCCGACCTGGGTAGCGGTGGCCCGGGCTTGGGTGGCGTTTCACACTGCCTGCAATCCGCGCTAGAGCAGCCGCGATGATGCGCGAAGCCCATCCCCAATGTTCAAGCGGCTGATCCGCCATCCTTCTGCCCAGGCGCTGCTCGCCTGGCTGGTGGGGCTGTATCTGCGGCTGATCTGGGCCACCACGCGCTGGGAGTTGGTGGGCGCCGAACATCTGAAGCCGCATCAGGCCGGGCCAATGATCCTTGCCTTCTGGCATGAATGCCTGCCGCTTGCCGCGCAGGGCTGGCGGCTGATTGCCCGTGAAAATCCGGCGGCCCCCGGCCGCAGGGCACAGGCGCTGATTTCCCGCCACCGAGATGGAAGGCTGATCGCGCGCGCGGTGGCGCCCTTTGATGTTGAAGTGGTCCATGCCTCATCTTCGAAAGGCGGGGCGACTGGGCTGCGCCAGCTTCTGCGCGTGCTGGAAGGCGGCGGTGTCGCGGTAATCACGCCCGATGGACCGCGCGGCCCGGCGAGTGAAGCCGCGCCGGGTATCGCCCAGCTTGCCGCTTTGGCGGGGCTGCCGGTGCTGGCTTGCGGGGCGGCATCGTCCCGCATGCGGCGTGCTCGGTCCTGGGACCGGATGCGCTTTCCGCTGCCCTTTGCCCGTGCCGTGGTGGTGCTTGAAGCACCGATCCTGGTGCCGCGCGAAGACCCGGCCAGCGCCTTGCCCGCCATCACCGCAGCGCTCAACCGCGCGACGGAACGCGCCGATCAAGCGGTGGCGGGATGATCGCCCAAAGCCTTTCCGCAAAAATCCTGGCCGCGCTTTGGGCGCTGATTGCCAGCCTCCTCGCGCCTTTGCTGCCCTTTTACCTCCGCCGCCGTGTCGCCAAGGGGAAGGAAATCGCCGAGCGTCTGCCCGAACGCCAGGGCCATGGCGCAGCACGCCCATCGGGCCGGCTGGTCTGGTGCCATGCGGCCAGCAATGGGGAGACGCTCTCACTGCTGCCGCTGCTGGAGGCTTTGGCGAAGCATGACCCGGCTTTGTCCTTTTTGGTCACCACCGGCACCGTGACCTCCGCGCGCTTGCTGGAACAGCGGCTTTCGCCGGAACTCGCCCTCCGCACGCAGCATCGCTTCCTTCCTTTGGATGTGCCGCGCTGGGTGGCGCGGTTTCTGGAAGGCTGGCGGCCTGATCTGGCCGTGATCGTCGAATCGGAGCTTTGGCCGAATATGCTCACGGAGGCTGACCGGCAGGGCGTGCCGCTGGCGTTGATCAATGCGCGCATGTCGGCGCGCTCCGCGCGCGGATGGGGCTGGGTGCCCGGTTTCGCGCGGGCTTTGCTCGGGCGCTTTGCGCTGATTCTTGCTCAGACAGAACCCGATGCCGCACGCTTCGCCAACCTAGCCGGTCGCCCCGTGCCCTGCTGGGGGAACCTGAAATATGCCGCGTCGCCCCTGCCGGCTGATCCGGCCGAGCTTGCCCGCCTGACCCTTGCTTGGGAGGGGCGGCCTGTCTGGCTCGCCGCCAGCACCCATCCGGGGGAGGATGAAATCACCCTCGCCGCCCATCGGCTGCTCGCCCCGGATCACCCCGGTTTGCTGACGGTGATTGTGCCGCGCCATCCGCAGCGTGGGCCGGATATCGCCGCTTTGGCCGGCGATTTGCCCGTCGCGCGGCGCGGTGCTGGGCAGGAAGCGGGGGCCGGGGTTGCGGTTTATGTCGCGGATACGCTTGGCGAATTAGGCTTGTTCTACCGCCTAGCGCGTGTGGCGCTGATTGGTGGTTCCTTGGTGCCGCATGGCGGGCAGAACCCTCTGGAAGCCGCGCGGCTTGGCTGCCCCATCATCACCGGCCCGCATCACTTCAATTTCGGCGAAATCATCACACGGCTCAGCGCCGCCCATGCCTTGGTCGAAACCCCGGATGCGCCAGGTGCGGCGGAAGCCCTGGCCAGAAACATTGCGCGCATCCTGGCCGATCCCACTGCGGGGCAGGCCATGACGGCGGCGGCGGGGGCACTCGCCCAGGACCAGGCCGGCCTGCCTGGGCGCATCGCGACAAGCCTGTTGCCCTTGATCCGCCCGGCGCGGTAACATCCCCCGCCCGGGGACGACCAATCCAAAATAATCTCAGGGGCCTTACCGCAAAGACGGCGAAGCCGCGCGGATGGGAAAGCCCGAGGCAAGTAATCCAAGCCCTGCACGCCTGTTGCGCGATGCGGGCATCATGGAAGGTTTGAACGGTTTCATCTGATGCGATCGCCTGGATTCTGGAGCGATAAGCCTAGTGTGGCGGCAGCGATGCTCTCGCCCATTGCGGCGCTTTACGCGGCCACAACGGCGCGGCGCATGGCGCGCGTGGGGCAGAGCTTGCCGCTGCCCGTGATTTGCTGCGGCAATGCCACGGCAGGTGGCGCTGGCAAAACCACGGTGGCACTTGATCTCGGCGAAAGGCTCAAGGCGCGCGGGCTGGCCGCCCACTTCCTGCTGCGCGGCTATGGCGGCAAGCTGAAGGGCCCGGCGCGGGTTGACCTTGCCACCCATGACAGCCGCGCGGTGGGGGATGAGGCTTTGTTGCTCGCCGCCATCGCGCCCACCTGGGTTTCGGCGGATCGCGCGGCGGGCGGGGCGGCGGCGCAAGCGGCCGGGGCGCAAGCGATCATCATGGATGATGGGCTGCAGAACCCGACCCTCGCAAAAACACTGTCCCTGCTGATCATTGATGGGTCCTATGGCTTTGGTAATGGCCGGGTGATCCCCTCCGGCCCCCTGCGCGAACCGGTTTTTGCCGCCGCGGCGCGCTGCCAGGCGGCGGTGCTGATCGGGGAAGATGAAACCGGCGCGCTTGCCCAGCTTCCCACTGGCCTGCCAGTGCTGCGCGCTCGTCTGGTGCCCGGCCCGGAAGCGGCCGCGCTGGCCGGCAAGCCCGTGGTCGCCTTTTGCGGCATCGCCAATCCGCGCAAATTCTTCTCAACCTTGCAGGAAGCCGGCGCCGTTCTGGCCGCGCGGCATCCCTTCGCGGATCACTACCCCTTCGATGACCAGGAAATCCGCGACATCCTGGCCGAGGCGGAAAAGCTCCGCGCCACCCCGGTGACCACGCGCAAGGACATTGTGCGCATCCCGCCGGCACTGCGGACGGGCATTCAGGTGGTGAGCATTGCCCTTGCCTGGGATGACCCAGCGGCGATTGAGGCATTGCTGGATAAGGCCTTAGCGCCTTAATCTTGAAAAACCGTCCGGACGGTATAGTTAGGGTTCATGGATGGACATATACCTGCCGTTGATGCCCCAACCCGCATTCTGGATGCGGCTGAAAACCTGATCATCGCCCGCGGTGTCGCTGCGCTGACGCTGGAAGCCGCCGCGCGCGAAGCAGGCGTCTCCAAGGGTGGCTTGCTGTATCACTTCGCCTCCAAGGAAGCGCTGTTGGAAGCGCTGCTCGGCCGGCTTTCCGCCTTCATCGCTCAGGAATTCGCGGCTTGCGTGGCAGCACAGCCGGAAGGGCCGGGGCGGGTTGCGCGTTCCATGCTGGAATGGGGCTTTGGTGAGGGCGAAATGGCTTGCAATGAACGCCATCAGCGCGCCGGCGCGGTTTTCCTGGCGGCCTTTCACCATGACCCCGCGCTGCTGGCGCCGATGCGCGCCGTGATTGCGGAAATGCGCGCGGCCGTTGCCGCTGACGGCCTACCACCCGGCCATGGCGCGGCCATCATGGCCGCTGGCGATGGGTTGTTCATGGCGCGGCTTTTCAGCCTTTACGCCCCAAGTGCAGCCGAATTGGCCGAAATGCGCGCCGCACTTTCTGGGCTTTTGGGGGCGCGGCCATGACCAGGCGCGGCAAGATCATCGCTGGGCTTTTGTTGCTTGGCATTGGCGGGGCGGCATTTTGGCAAATGCGCCCAAGCACGCCGCCCCCTGCAACACCGGCACCCGTCGCCGCCACTGGCCCGATTGGCGTCGGCGCCCTTGGCCGCGTGGAACCGGCATCACGCATTCGCCGGCTCAATCAACCGGGCGGCATGGCTGTGACGCGGCTTGATCGCCTGCTGGTGACCGAAGGCGCGGAAGTGACGCAAGGCCAATTGCTGGCCGAATTCGCCGATACCGCAATGAAGGACGCTGCCGCAGCCCAAGGGCAAGCCGCCGTGGCGGAGGCCGAGGCGCAACTCGCCCGGCTGCGCGCCGCAGGCCGGCCCTCAGAGATCGAGGCGCAGCGCGCGCGGATTGAAGCCATCACAGCGCAGGAAGAAATCGCACTCCGCGATGCTGAGCGGGCAGAACGCCTGGTGCCCACCGGCGCGGGCGCCGTGGCGGCCGCGGATCGCAGCCGCGCCATCGCCATAAGATTGGCCGCCGAAAAGCGCGAAGCCATGGCCGCCCTGGATACGCTGCTGTCTTCCCGGCCAGAGGATATCGCGCTTGCCGAAGCGCGCCTGGCCGGTGTGCGGGCGGCGGCGGCCAAGGCGCAGGCGGATGCCGAATTGGCCCGCGTGCGCGCGCCCATCGCTGGCACCATTCTGCGGATTTTCGTCCGCCCTGGCGATCAGGTTGGCGCGGATGGCGTTTTGGAAATGGCCGATCTTTCCAAGCTTGAAGTGGTGGCCGATGTCTATGAGACCGATCTGCCGCGCGTGCGCCTGGGTGCTGCGGCTGAGGTGGTGGTGCCCGGCGAGGCGCAGCGTTTTGCAGCCCAGGTCAATGCCATTGGCTGGACCGTGCGCCGCCAAACCCAAGCGAGCAATGACCCGGTGGCTGCAGTGGATGCGCGCACCGTCGAAGTGCGCCTGACGCTGGATGAGGCGGGGGCGGCAGCCTTGCGCCGACGATCCAATATGCAGGTGCAAGTGGCGATCCGGCCGTGAATGCGCTGACGGAGAATTTGCGCGCGCCGCCGGGGGCTTCCGCGCCGGCGCCACTCGGCAAGGGGCGGCTTTCACCCTTTGATTGGTTCTTCCTGCCCGCGCGGCTGGCGGCGCGGCAGCTTTTCTTTGAACGCGCGCGGCTGTTTTCCGCCATTGCGGGCGTGATGTTTGCCGCCGTTTTGGTCTTCATGCAGCTTGGCTTTCGCGCTGCCTTGTTTGACAGCGCCACACGGCTTTACGCCGCCATGCAGGCGGAACTTTTCCTGATGAATCCGCTGACCATGGCAAGCTTCCGTCCGGAGCAAGTGCCACGTATCCGTGCCCATCAATCCCTTGCCCTGCCGGAAGTGGCGCAAGCCGTGCCCGTTTATTTGACGCAGGCTGCCTGGCGCAGCCCAGAGACCGGCGCCAAGCGTGCCATTCAAATGATCGGCTTTGATGTTGAAGCGGGTGCGATGCGCTTTGAGGGTCTGGATAAAATAGCTGATGCGCTGCGGCAGGTGGATGCGGTGGGTTTTGATGTGCGTTCCCGCCCGGAATTTGGCGATGTTGCCAAGAAACTCGCCGAAGCCGGCCCGTTTGAGGTGCAGATCGGCAATCGCATGATGCGCATTGTGGGCACGGTTGAAATCGGCCCTTCCTTCGGCGCCGATGGCAATCTGGTGATGAGTGAGGTGAATTTCCGGCGCGTGGTGCGTGGGCGTGATCCCGCCAATGTTGACCTGATTGCCATACGCCTGGTGCCAGGTGCCGATATTCAGGCCGCCAAGGAAAGGCTCAAGGCGCTATTGCCCGGTGATGTGCTGGTGCTGACGCAGACTGAATTGGTGGCACACGAACGCCATTACTGGGAAACCGCGACCGCCATTGGCTTCATCTTCGGCTTTGGCAGCATCATGGGGCTGATTGTCGGCATGGTGATTGTCTATCAGATCCTGTTCAGCGACATCGCCAATCACTTGCGCGAATACGCAACGCTGAAGGCGATTGGCTATTCCAATTTCTATTTGGCGCGGGTTGTTATGGCGTCAGCGCTGTTCCTGGCGGTGCTTGGGTTTGTGCCGGGCTTTTTGGCTTCGCTTTGGATGTATGAATTTGTTGGCGCCGCTACCTTCCTGCCGCTTGGCATGACCTTGGATAGGACCATCACGGTATTCCTGATGATTTTTGGCATGTGCGCCCTGGCGGGCCTGCTTGCCATGCGCAAACTTCGTGATGCCAATCCTGCGGATATGTTTTCCTGATGCAGGCTGAACCCATTAGGATTGAGGCGTTGAATTACGTCTATGGCGAAGGCGAATTGCGCCGCCCCGTGCTGCGCGATGTCGCCTTGCAGGTGGGCGTGGGAGAAGTGCTGTTGCTGACCGGCCCATCGGGCTCAGGCAAGACCACTTTGCTGACGCTGATTGGTGCTTTGCGTGCCATGCAGGAAGGGTCCTGCGAAGTGCTGGGGCAGGAATTGTTTGGCGCTTCGGAACGGGCGCGGGTTTCGCTCCGCCAACGCATTGGCTTCATATTCCAGAACCATAATCTGCTGGGCGCGCTGACGGCACGGCAGAATGTGGCCATGGCTTTGGAAGTGGCGCCGCGCCTTTCGGAGACCGAACGCCTGGCGCGCGCCGGTGAAATGCTGGCGGCAGTGGGCCTGGCCGAGCATGTGGATCGCCTGCCTGGCAAGCTTTCCGGTGGCCAGCGCCAACGTGTCGCCATTGCCCGCGCCTTGGCCGCGCAGCCCGGCCTTGTTTTGGCCGATGAACCAACCGCAGCCTTGGATAAGGTCTCGGGCGCGGAGGTCGCGCACCTGCTGCGCGATTTGGCAAAATCCCGCGGCGTGCCGATTTTGATGGTGACGCATGACCCGCGCATTCTGGACATAGCGGACCGTGTGGTGACGATGGAAGACGGGCGTATTGTGGAGAAACAGTAATCTTTTCGATTCTGCCTCGGTTTTGATTGACACGGCCCGGATGCGGCGGTGAATTGACAGTACTTCAACAGGAAAGAGGCCCCCCATGCGTAAATTCGGCTTGAAAGCCGCACTCGCTGCGCTTTTCGCGTCCTTCGCCGCGCCCAGCTTTGCCCAACCCTCCGCCAGCCCAACGCTTGATGCCATCAAGGCACGCGGTACCTTGGTGTGCGGCATCAATACCGGTGTTGCGGGCTTTGCGTTGCCCGATAGCCGCGGCGTTTGGCAGGGCTTCGATGTTGATCTCTGCCGCGGTTTGGCGGTGGCGATTTTCAACGATGCGTCAAAGGTGCGCTTCGTGCCGCTTTCATCCTCCACGCGCTTCACCGCGCTTGGCGCGGGGGAAGTGGATGTGCTGTTCCGCACCTCCACCCAGACCATGCTGCGCGACACCACACTCGGCCTGCGCCATACCGTCACCTACTTCTATGATGGCCACGGCTTCATGGTGAAGGCGGATGCCGGCATCAACAAGGTTGCTGAGATGCGCGGCGCCACCATCTGCCTGATCCAGGGCACGACGAATGAACAGGTGACGGCGGATTACTTCCGCAGCATCAATACGCCTTTCCAACCTGTTGTGTTTGAACGCACCGACCAAGCGGTCGCTGCCCTGCAAGCCGGCCGCTGCGACAGTTTCGGCACGGATGCTTCACAGCTTGCCGGCGTGCGGTCTGCCATGCCGAAGCCGGCGGATTGGACCATCCTGCCTGAGCGTTTCTCCAAGGAACCCTATGCGGCCTATATCCGCCGCGGCGATGACCAATGGTTCGATGTGGTGCGCTGGTACACCTATTCCATCATCGAAGCCGAAGAACAGGGCATCACCCAGGCCAATGCCGAAGAACGCCGCCGGACCAGCACCAACCCCAATACGCGCCGCCTGCTGGGCGTAACGCCAGAGCTTGGCCAATCGCTGAAGCTGGATCCCGCTTGGGCCTATAATGTCGTGCGCGCGATCGGCAATTATGGGGAGCTTTATGAGCGTACCATGGGCGACAAGAGCCAGGTGCAATTGCCGCGCGGCCCGAACCATCTTTGGACTACGCCGGGCGGCTTGATGTACGCGCTGCCGCTGCGCTGAGTTTTTTCTTCACGCGTTGAGTGGCGTGACCCTTGATGATGGGTCACGCCATTTTTGTTTTGGGCGCTGTCGCGTATCAGGCCCTACTTCACAATCGCCACGCGCAGCGCATTCGTCGTCCCCGGTGTCCCAAAAGGCACCCCGGCGGTCACCACCACCTCATCCCCGCTTTTGGCGAAGCCTTCATGCTGCGCGGCGCGCGTCGCGCGTGCCACCATTTCTGTCATGGAATGGATTTCATTCACCTCCAACGGATGCACGCCCCAAATCAGCGCCATGCGGCGCGCCACGGTGGCGCTGGTGGTCAGCCCCAGGATCGGGCAATGCGGCCTTTCGCGCGCAACCCGCAAAGTGGTGGACCCGGTGGAACTGAAAGTCGCAATCACCTCGGCCTCGATCGTCTCGGCCACCTGGCGCGCGGCGGTGGCGATGGCGCCGGCGCTGGAATGTTCAGGCGGCGGGCGGGCGGCATCGGTCAGGCGGCGCCAGTCTGTGTCCTGTTCCACCCGCGCCACAATGCGGTCCATCATATTGACCGCTTCATAGGGGTATTGCCCGGCGGCTGTTTCGGCCGAAAGCATGACCGCATCCGCACCATCGAACACCGCAGTACCAACATCGGAAACCTCGGCGCGCGTTGGGCTTGGTGCGGTGATCATGCTTTCAAGCATTTGCGTTGCCACCACAACAGGTTTGCCAAGCGCGCGCGCGGCGCGCACAATGCGTTTTTGCGCGAGCGGCACTTCCTCAGGCGGCAATTCCACGCCCAGATCGCCGCGCGCGACCATGACGCAATCAGTCAAAGCCATGATGGCGTCCAGATTTTCCAAAGCCTGGGGCTTTTCCATTTTCACCATGATCCAGGCGCGCCCGGCAGCAATCTCCTTGGCCTCCGCCACATCTTCCGGGCGCTGCACGAAGGACAGGCCGATATACTCCACGCCCTGATCCAGCACGAAGGCGAGGTCCGCGCGGTCCTTTTCCGTGAGCGCCGGGATGGGCAGGGCCACATCGGGCACATTCACGCCTTTGCGGTCTGACAGCGGGCCACCGACCACCACCTGGGTTTCCAGATGGTCCGGGCGCTTATGGGTTACTCGCAAACGCAATTTGCCATCATCCAGCAGCAGAGAAGTACCGATTTCCGCGGCGCTGATGATTTCCGGATGGGGCAGGTTCACGCGGCGGACATCGCCGGGGGTTGGGTTCAAATCCAGCCGAAAGCTCTGGCCGGTTTGCAATTGCACCCGCCCGGCCTGAAAGCGCCCGACGCGGAGTTTCGGCCCCTGCACATCCGCCAATATCCCGATGGGCCGGCCCACCTTGGCTTCCAAGGCGCGAATGGTCGCGATGCGGGCGGCGTGATCCTCATGGCTGCCATGGGAAAAGTTAAGGCGGAAGATATCGGCGCCGGCGCGGTGGAGCTTTTCGATCATCTCCGCGCTGCTGCTGGCGGGGCCGAGGGTTGCGATGATTTTGGTACGGCGCCGGCGGCGCAAAACGGGGCGGGCCACCATGCGGGGCGCTCCTATGCTCGGTTCAGAATGGGGTGGGGTGGGCGCCAGATCAGGCCGCAGGCTTTCTTGCGGTAAGTTCAAAGCCTTGGCGATGTCCGGAACACGATCTTCCGGAATACGCTTCCATTGGGAAACGGCGGCGGTGGAAATGCCCAAGGCGGCGGCGATCTGCTTTACGGTGCCGCGCCGGGCAAGGAGGGCTTCAAGGTTTGGGTCGCGCATGGCGCTATCTTAGCAAAATTAAGTTAAAATACCACCCAAAACCCGCGCGACTTAACTTTTAAAAGTTAAGCTATCAGCAAGGCCCGAAAATCATTCACATTGGTCAGAGTCGGCCCCGTCACCACCAGATCGCCCAGCGTCTGGAACAGGCGGTAGCTGTCATGCCCGGCCAGTAGCGCGCGGGGATCAAGCCCAGCAGCGCGGGCGCGGGCGAGGGTATCGGGGGTGGCGATGGCGCCGGCATTGTCTTCCGACCCGTCAATGCCATCCGTGTCGCCCATTAACGCCCAGATGTTGGGCGCCCCGGCCAAGGCAAGCGCGCAGCCGAGCAGGCATTCCCCATTCCGCCCACCTTGGCCGGGCTTGGGGTTGCGGATGGTGACCGTGGTCTCACCGCCTGAAAGCAGGATGGCCGGGCCAGGCAAGGGGTGGCCATGGATCGCGGCGGAACGGGCAATGCCGGCGAGCGCCGTGCCCAATTCCCGCGCCTCACCTTCCAAAGCATCACCCAGGATCAGCGGCGTCAGGCCTAGCCCCCGCGCGGCAGAGGCGGCGGCTTCCAATGCCATGGCGGGGGTCGCGATGAAGCGATAATCTGGGGTCCCAAGGCGCGGGTCGCCGGGTTTCGGGCTTTCCTCGGCGCCTGCGGCAAGATGCGCCATCACGGCTGCCGGCAGCTTCATGCCGTAATGCGCCACCAAGGCACGCGCATCGGCGAAGCTGGACGGGTCCGGCACGGTGGGGCCGGAGGCAATCACGCTTGGGTCATCCCCAGGGACATCGGAAATAGCGAGCGTCACAACGCGCGCCGGATGCGCCGCTGCCGCCAACCGCCCACCGGAAAAGGCAGAAAGATGCCGGCGGATGCAGTTCATTTCATGGATCGTGGCGCCGGAAGCCAGCAGCGCCTTATTCACGGCAATCAGATCGTCCAATGTAAGCCCGGGGGCGGGCAGGGTGGTCAGCGAAGACCCCCCGCCGGAGACCAGAAACAGCACCAGATCATCCGCGCCCGCGCCCGCGCCGCGCGCCACTTCCAGCAACGCCGCTGCCGCCTTGGCCCCGGCGGCATCGGGCACGGGGTGGGAGGCTTCAAGCACCCTGATCCGCCGCGTGGGGTAGCCATGGGCATAGCGGGTTACCACCAGGCCCTCAATCGGGGCGTCGGGCCAGGCGGCCTCCACCGCCGCGGCCATGACGGCGGCGGATTTCCCGGCGCCCAGAACAATCACCCGCCCGCGCGGGCGTTCCGGCAAATGCCGCGCCAGCACCTGGCGCGGATCGGCGCTGGCAATGGCGGCTTCGAACACCTGGCGGAGCGCGGCGCGGGCGGATGCATCGGTGAAGGCCATGGCGAATTTCCTTTGTAAGACCAGTATGGCGAAGTCGCGCCAGATGGGCCATCTATAGCGGTATGATTCAGGAGGCCCCGATGCCCGAATTCGACAAAGCAACCCAAACAGAATTGGAAGCCGCCGCTTTCCGCCGGCTGGTGGAACATCTGCGCGGGCGAAATGATGTGCAGAATATAGACATGATGAACCTGGCGGGTTTCTGCCGGAATTGCCTGAGCAAATGGTATCGCGCCGCAGCCGAAGAAAAGGGCCTGCCGCTGACCGACCCGGAAGCGCGGGAGATCATCTACGGTATGCCGTATAAGGAATGGCAGGCGCAGCACCAAAAGGAAGCGTCGCCTGAGCAAAAGGCGAAGTTCGCATCTTCCGGGCAGGGGCAACATTGATGGCGCGCGCTCCTAAAGCTAAAGCGTCGGGGCTACATACCGAGGAACGCAGAATGGCTCAGGCCCCCAGCACGCAGGAAAATACGGAAGTCGGCGGCATTGCCGGCGAAAGGCTGCGGTCCATTGTTGGACGCATCGAACGCCTGGAAGAAGAAAAAAAGGCGCTGTCGAGCGACATCAAGGACATCTTCGCGGAAGCGAAATCAGCCGGCTTTGATGTGAAGGTGCTGCGCGCGGTGATCCGGCTGCGCAAGCAAGAACCCGCAGAAGTGGAAGAACAGGAAACGTTGCTCGATCTCTATCGCCGCGCGCTCGGGATGTGATCCAATCAGGCAGCGCTAGCGCGCATCCGCGCGGCGCTGCCCCGAAGCGTTTCGGCTACGCACATAGTAATCCGTGCCCGTGCCGGGGTTGTTGATGTAGAATTCATCGCGCGGAAAAACATCGGTCAGCGGCGCTTCTTCGCGCTTCTGCCCCGGTAGCCATTGCAGGGGCGTGCCGGCAAATAGGCTGGCCCAATCGCTGAACTCTTTGTTACCCGCGCGCAAATGCGCCAAATGCGCGGGCTTGGCGAATTCCGCGGCCAACCTTGCCGGGTCAAAGGGGATCGGATCATTCGACCCGATCATGACGCCTGCCGGCATCAGCAATAGCGCATGGGGGAAGACCGCCGCGAAGGTTTCCACCGCGCGCTGCGTCGGCACCCATTGGATATACATCCCACCAGGTGCCAGACGCCGGCGCGCCTGTTCAATGAATTCGGCGCTATACAGCAGGCCGGAATGTGAGCCCTGCGGCAGAATCGCATCGGCTTCAATGATGTCGTAAAGTGTTTCTTCCTTCGCCAGCGTCCGCCGGCCGTCGCCATATTCCATATCCCAGCGCTGATCCTTGAACATGCGCGCGATGGGGCCATCCGGGTAATGCCGCCCAATTTCTTCTAGCGCCGTCAGCACCGGTGCCACCAATTCAATGGCGCGAATCTGGCTTTCCGGGCGAATGCCCGCCGCCCAGGGCGTGCCGCCACTCCCCACCCCAATCACCAGCACATTCTTTGGATTGGGGTGCATCAGCGGCCCAACCGCGCCCAGGAATTGATGGATCGACAGGAAGGGAATGCGCCCCTGGCTGAAGCCCTGGATGAAGAAGGGGCCTTCCGCCACACCATCCGAAGCTTTGCTATCCCGGAAAAACGCAATGCCCGAGCGATCTTCTGCCCAGGCGACCATATGGCCCGGCCCTTCCGCATGCATGCGCGACCAAAGCACAGCATTACCCGGCATGAACAAAACCACGAGGGCAGAGGCCAGCGCCAACCCGGCTTCTACCGGACGCCGCCAGCCGCCATGCCAAAGCCAACCCAGCAGCAGCAAAAGTGAAAGCGCGGCCAGCAGCTTGAGCGTGCCGGCCGTGCCCAGGAAATGCAGCGTAATCAGGCCGGTGAAAATGGACCCCGCCGCATTGCCGGCGATATTGGCCAATTGCACCCAACCAACCCGCGTGCCGACACTCGCCAAGTCCTGCTGCACTGCCCGCTGCACAAAGGCGAAGGTCATACCGATCAGGAAGGAAGGCGGCCCCACCACCACCACGGCCAGGAAGATCATCATCGCCAGCGCCCCGCCATGCAGGCGCGAATGATCAACCGCCATCAGATCAGCAATGGGCCAAAGCGGCATGGCGAGCCAAAGTGCAGCTAGCAGCAGTGTTGCCAATACAAAGCCTGCACCCTGGGTAATGAAAAACGCCGGGCGCGGATCCTTCAGGTGCCGCACCATGCGGGCCGCGACCGCCATGCCAAGCCCATCGGCCAGCAGAAAAATCCCAAGCACAGTCGGGAAAAGATAGGCGTGGTATTGCCCAACCTGGCCCATGATGCGGACCCAGAGAATCTCCAGCGCCACAATCACATAGCCAGACAGGAAAACCAGAAAGCACCATAGCGGCAGGCTGCCGAAAGGTGCATCGCCTGCCTTGGCGGCAGCGCTCGGCGCGGGCAAGGGCAGGCCGCGCAGTTGCGGCAGCAGGGATAGTGCGACCACCGCCGCGAAAATCTCCAAGCCTGCCGCCAGCCAAAGCGCGCCGACAAAGCCAAGATTGCCAACCAGAAACCAACCGCCCAGCAGTGCGCCAAGCCCCGCACCGAAAGTGTTCAGCCCGTAGAGCAAGCCAATCCGCTCTGCCACCGTGTCCAAAGCGGTCGAGACAGCACGCGCCAAAAGCGGCAGGGAAGCGCCCATCAGCGTGGTCGGCAGCACAAGCCCCGCAAAGCAGAGCGCGAAGATCATCGCCGGGTCATCCACCACCCCGGCTAGATCCATCGCCAGCCAATCATACAAGAATGCCTTGGACAGCAGGGCAAAGATGCCGACGCCGATTTCAGCAATGGCAAAGCCAATCAGCGCCCGCGCCGGCGTGATGCGGTCAGCGATCTTGGCGCCAATGATCGAACCAATGCCAAGCCCGGCGAGAAAAGCGCCAACCACCAGCGCGGCAGAAATCGTGTCAGAGCCGGCGAAAATGCCCAGCATCCGCTGCCAGACGATCTGACACAGCAGCGCGGCAAAGCCCGATGCAAAAAAGGCAACGGCCAAACGAGGCATTTACCCCAAGCTCCCCCAGAGGCGGCTTTTGATCACCGCTTTGTGTTTCTGGCGTCAAATTACGGCGAAATTACCGCAACGCAAGCCCTGCATCTTGCCCGAAGCCGCCCCTCGGCGCAGGCTGCGCCCCTTAACGCCAGTTGGAGAGTCGGCAATGAATGGTGCGGAAAGCCTGGTCCATACACTCATAGGTAGTGGGGTTGATGTGTGTTTCTCCAACCCTGGCACGAGTGAGATGCATTTCGTCGCAGCCTTGGACCGGATCCCCGGCATGCGCTGCGTTTTGGGCTTGCAGGAAAATGTCGTGACCGGGATGGCGGATGGCTATTGGCGCATGGCGGAAAAGCCCGCCTGCACGCTGCTGCATTGCGGGCCTGGTTTGGCTAATGGCCTGGCCAATCTGCATAATGCGCGTCGGGCACGGTCCGGCATTGTGAATATCACGGGTGATCACGCCACCTATCACCGCCCCTATGACGCACCGCTGACCGCCGATACGGAAGGCTTCGCGCGTGGCGTTTCCGCCTGGGTGCGCACTTCGACCGATTCAACCAAGGTGGGCGCCGATGCCGCGGTTGCGGTGCAAGCGGCGCGCACCTCCCCGGGCCAGATCGCGACCCTGATCCTGCCCGCCGATACCGCCTGGAATGATGGCGGCGTGGTGGCGGCAGCCCTGCCGGTGCCCGCCGTGCCGGAAGCCGACCCGCATGCCATCCGCAATGCCGCGCGCATCCTGCGTGAGAAGAAGAATGTGCTGATCCTGCTGGGCGGCCCGAGTCTCCGCGAAGGCGCGCAGCTTCACGCCTATCGTATCGCTGAGGCAACCGGCGCGCGGCTGCTGGCGGAGGGCTCAAACGGCCGCACCCAGCGCGGGCGTGGGCGCATCGCCCTCGAACGCGTGCCCTATTATGTGGACCAGGCGATTGATGCGCTAAAATGGGTTGAGCATCTGATCCTGGTGAATGCCAAGGCGCCGGTCGGCTTCTTTGGCTATCCGGGCAAGCCTTCGCTGCATTACCCGCCCAATGCCGAAGTGCATGTACTGACGCGCTATGAACAGAATGCCGAAGTGGCTTTGGCCGCGCTGGCGGCAGAATTGAACGCACCCGCCATCGCCATTCCTGATCGCGGCCCGCGCCCAGAAGTGGCGCGTGGCGCACCCTCGCCGGAAGGGCTAGCGCGCGTGTTGGGTGCGTTGATGCCGGAAGGTGCGATCATTGCGGATGAGAGCGTTTCTTATGGCCGCGGCTTCTTCCCGGAAACCCATAACGCGGCGCCGCATGATTGGTTGCAGATCACGGGTGGCGCCATTGGCTGCGGCATGCCTTTGGCGACGGGTGCCGCCGTTGGTGGCGGTGGCCGCCGCGTGATCAATATGCAGGCCGATGGTTCGGCCATGTATACGGTGCAATCGCTGTGGACTCAGGCACGCGAAAAGCTGCCGGTGACCACGGTGATCATTTCAAATCGTAAATACGCGATCCTGCTTGGCGAATACCGCAATGTCGGCGCCAATCCAGGCCGTACTGCGATGGATATGATGGATCTTAGCAATCCTGATATCGGCTGGGTGAAACTGGCCGAGGGCATGGGCGTGGAAGCCGCGCAGGCGACCACGCTTGATCAGGTCGCTGACATGATGAGCCAAAGCTTTGCGCGGCCTGGCCCCTTCCTCATTGAATTGGTGGTGTGAACATGGATATGCAACTTGCCGGCAAGCGTGTGCTTGTCACGGGTGGATCAAAAGGCATTGGCCTGGCTTGCGCAGAAGCCTTCGCGCGGGAAGGCTGCGATGTGGTGCTGACAGCGCGCGATACGGCAGCCCTTGCCACGGCGGCGGATAAGGTGCGCGCCTTGGCACAGGTGCGGGTTGAAACCCTGGCCGCTGATCTTTCGCGAGTCGAGGAACGCGAAAGGCTGCATGCGGCTTTTCCGGATATTGATGTGCTGGTGAATAATGCCGGCGCCATTCCATCCGGGCGCTTGCAGGATATTTCCATCCAGCGTTGGCAGGAAGCCTGGAGCCTGAAGGTGTTTGGCTACATTCATCTGTGCCAGCTCTATCTGCCGGCGATGGAAGCGCGCAAGGCGGGCGCGGTGGTGAACATTATCGGCATGGCCGGGCGTTCACCCAAGGCCGGCTATATTTGCGGCGGCGCGGGCAATGCATCCTTGATTGCCTTCACCCAGGCTTTGGGCGCGGCAACGCAGGCCAATGGCGTGAAGGTTGTCGGCATCAATCCCGCCGTGACTAAGACCGACCGCATGATCACCCAGGCGCGCGTCAATGCGAAGCTGAAATTCGGCGACGAGGAACGCTGGGCGGAAACCATCACTGGCCTGCCCTTTAACCGCCCGATCGAATCAGCCGAAATTGCTGATCTGGCGGTGTTCCTGGCAAGCCCGCGTGGCGTTTATGTGAATGGCACGGTGGTGGATGTGGATGGTGGGGGGATGTGGCGCGGCTGATTAGCTGCGCTACTTCTTCCAGGGCGTGCGCCGCCACATCTCGCCATAGGCGGCGTATTGATCATCAACAAAGCCGCGCATGGTGGCGCGGTTCATGTGCCGCACGATCAGGAAATCCCGCTCTGCCATGGCGCGGAAATCCGGGTCTTCCGCCGTGCGGCGCACTGCTTCTTCCCAGCGCGCCAGAATGGGTTCGGGCGTCGCGGCGGGCAGGGCAAAGCCGCGCGCCGAGCCCGCTGCCAGCGGGAAGCCCGCTTCAGCGACCGTCGGCAAATCGCCGGCCTTGTCCCAACGCTGTTTTTCCATCAGCGCCAGCACGCGAAGGCTGCCTTGCAGATGCGCGCGCACCGTCAGGCTGACGGTGGAGATCGAGCCCACCACATGCCCGCCCTGGACCAATTGCATCGCCTGGCCCGCGCCGGTGGTGGGCAGCCAGGTGAAGCGCGCACCTGATGCGTTTTCCAATTGCATCAGCGCCAGATGCGGCGCGCTGCCAATGCCAGCCCCGGCCATGGTGATTTCCTCGGGCTTGGCGCGCGCGGCTTCAAGCAGATCGGTCAGGCTGCGATAGGGCGAATTGGGGGCGACGAAGATGGTATAGGGCTCATCAGTCAAAAGCCCGACATAGGCGAAGCTTTCCACGCGATAGCGCGGCGTATTGTCATAAAGCGCAGTGACCAGCGCGGGAAGCGAAACCAGCGCGGCGATCCGCCCATCGGCAGGCGCGCCCGAGACCTCATTCAACATGATCATGCCGCCGGCGCCTGGGCGATTGACGACAATGATCTGCTGCCCGCCCAAGTATTTTTCCAGAAAGGGCGCAGCCATGCGTGCAGCCAGATCTATATTCCCGCCCGGCGTGAAGCCCACCATGATCTGGATTGGTCGTTCCTGTGCTTGAGCCTTGATGGCGGGTGCCGCCAACCCCGCCGCCAGCATTGCGCGCCTGCCGATCATGCCGAAGCCCCCCTTGTTCAGGCGAAGTACAGCGCGACCTACGGGCACTGGGCAAGGAAAAAACTTGCGCATCGCTGCGCTTCATCTAACCTTTGCCGCAACCCGCCGTGGAGACCGCCATGCTGCGCTTCAGCAATTTCCTCTTCCCCGAAAGCCGTGAGCCTTCCGGTGATCATCGCGTCATCGCGGAAAGCATCGCGGAAGCCAAGCTGTGTGATGAGCTTGGCGTAGAAGTTCTCTGGCTTGCCGAACATCATTTCGATGGCAATTGCGCCTATGTGGACCCGGTGACTTTCGCCGCCGCCGTGTTGTCGGCCACCAAGCGCATCAAGGTTGGCTTCGCGGTGGCGCAGGTATCGCTGCATCACCCGATGCGCCTCGCGGAACAGATGTCGCTGTTGGATAATCTTTCGGGCGGGCGCGTGATTGTCGGGCTTGGGCGCGGCACTGCCTATAACGTCTATGAATACCAGGGCTATGGCATTCCGGCGGAAGAAGCGCTGGAACGCTATGAGGAAGCCGAGGGCATTATGCTGAAGGCCTGGACCAGCCCGAATGGCTTTCAGCACAAGGGCAAGTTCTGGGATTTGAATGTGCCGCGGCTGCGCCCCGTACCCTTTACCAAGCCGCACCCTTATGTGATTCGGGCTGCATCCAGCGAAGATGGCGCGCTGCATCTGGCGCGCCGTGGCCTGCCTTTCCTGATGAATGTGCAATCGCTGGAGGTTACGCAGAAGCGCCTGGCAGCCTATCGCGCCACCTTGGCGGAAGCGGGTTTCGATGCCGCGCATATCGCGCATTGCCTCGATGAAAGCTGGGTCTGGCGCAATGTGGTGGTGGCGGAAACAGATGAGGAAGCGCGGCGCATAGCCATCCCCGCCTTTGAGGCGATGCAGGCGCAGCGCAAGGCTATGCGTGAGAAGATCTACGCCGAACAGGGCGTGATCATGAAAAAGGAAACCGCGCCCCCCGCGCGCACCAATCCGGAACATGCGCTGGTTTGCGGCGCACCCGCGACCGTCGCCGCCCGCATGGCGGAGATTGAAGCAACTGGCGTGGGTGGCGTGATCTGTTCCTTCCGGCTTGGGCCCATGAGCGCGGAGGTGACCAATAATTCCATCCGGCTTTTCATGGAACAGGTGGCGCCACGCTTCGCCGGACACATGCGACAAGCGGCGGAATAGGCGGGCGAAAGATTACGCCCGCGCTGGCAATTGCATCTCAGCCTTACCCAGCGCGGCCAGCGCCGTCGCCACGATTTGCGGCGCATTCAGCCCTGCCTGATCATATTGCTTGCGCGGCGCTTCGTGATCAATGAAGACATCCGGCAG
>Ga0315899_10001247_pt1 | contig 29313 bp, 28 predicted proteins | sample LakEriMetagenome_2_FD_203518 | JGI IMG/M metagenome (GOLD analysis project Ga0315899, IMG submission 203518) | Freshwater fungal communities from buoy surface, Lake Erie, Ohio, United States - Buoy 4 MA112 | ecosystem: Environmental > Aquatic > Freshwater > Lake | place: USA: Lake Erie, Ohio... | reverse complement strand
AAAAATGATATAAAAGTAAATTCAACATCTAATTTAGTTTTACTTTTTAAAAATTTATTTTTTTTTTTTAAAAAATTTAATATAAATATTTGCCATCAAGACTATTTAAAAATTTTTTTTAAATTTAATTTTAAAAAAAATTTTTTAATATCGAATTATAAATAAAATTTATTGAATAATAAATATTTTTTCAAAAAAAATAATTTACATTATTATAAAATTTTAAATAAGTTTAATTTTAAAAAACCATTAAATTTTTTAATTAAAAATATTTCTGAAAAATTGTTCAAAAAACATGTTAATCTTAATTATTCTTTTAAAAAAAAAATTTTTTAATTACTCAATTTTTATTTATACATTTATTTAATATTATTATGTTATTTTATAATTTTAATAATTTTTATTTTTTATTACCTTTTTTTTATTTTTTTTTTTAGTTTGATTATTTTTTTTTAAAATAAATAAAAGCCAAAAATTAAAAAATTTTAAAAAAGATTTATATTTTAATATTAATATTTTAAAAAAACAACATTTTAAAGTATATATAAATATAAATTTTTTTGTATTATTAAATTTAATTTTTTTCCTATATATTTTAAAAGGTGAAAATTTTTATTTTTGATGGAATCATTTAAGTATTAAAAATTTTAATTTATATTTAATATATATTATACAATTGATTAATTTAATTATGTTAATGATAGTATCTGTTATTAATTTAAGTAAAATTAATTATTCAAACGATTATTTTTTTTCATTAATAAATATAACTATTTTATTACCATTAATTTTTTTATCTAACAACATTTTTTCATTTATTTTTATTTTAGAATTAGTTACAAGTATTATTTTTTATAAACTTGTAGTTTCCAAATTATGATACTCAAATCATGACAAAAATAAAAAACTTTTCAATTTAAAATCTAAAAATTACATTAATGTAATTTTTTATCAATTTTGAATTACTTTTTTTGCTACAATTATTATTTTTTTTTTCTATATAAATATAAATTATATTTTTGGTACAACTGATTGATCTATATTGAATTTTATTGTATTTGTAGAAAATAATATAAATTATTTTAATAAAAAAATATTACTTAGTTTTTTAGGTTTAATGTTTGTATTTAGTTTATTTTTTAAGATAGGTGTAGCCCCATTTCATTTATTTAAAATAGAAATATATAAAAATATACCTTATATTTCTATATTATTTTACACAACTTATTATATATCAGTTTTTTTATTTTTTTTTTTATATTTTATTTCAAATTTATATACAAATTTATTTATGTATATTTGAATTATATTTTCTATAATTTTACTAATAGGTTCAATATATGTTATAAGTTTATTATTTGATGTTAATTTAATAAAAGCATTTTTTGCTTACAGTACTATAATAAATGTAACAAATTTTATTGTTATTATGTTATCAAATTTAATTGTAGTAGAATTTGAAATTTTTTTCATTAAAAATAATTAATTTTTATAAAAATAAAAACATAAATTTATTAGATTATACTGCTAATAATAATTTAGTTATTAATACTCAAAAAACTCATTTAAATGACTATATAAAATTTTTTTTAAAAAATGGTTTTAAAAAAAAAATTAAACTTCAATTATTAAAATCATTTAATTTTTTTTTTTTTTTTTTTAATAGTAATAATACAGAATATTTAAATTTTCAAAAAAATATTGATATTTTAAAAAATAGTTTATTTTTAAATTTTAATTTTTTTAAAATTAATTTAATATTAGAATTTTTGATAAATTTAATAAATCCTATTTTTGATATTGTTTGTTATAATACCCCACTTAAATATAAAAAAAAATCTAAAAAAAATTTTTTTTTTAAATTAAATTATTTAAGTGGTGAGTCTAGAAAAAAAAGAGCATTAAAATGATTGTATTTATACTCTTTTACCTTTAATGATAAAATGTTGTCTAGAAAAGTATTTAAATCTATATTATTTACTTTTTTAGAAGGAAAAAAATCATTTTTATATAAAAAAAAAATACAAATTTATAAAAAAGTTATTAGAGTTTAATTGAATTAAACATGTTATTAGTTTTAGCTGTTAAAGTTTTAGTTTTAGGAGGTTGTATGTTACCTATCGCTTTTGGTGTTTTAGGTACTGGTATTTTATTTGCTGGTTATAATTTAGCTGTTTCTAGAAATCCAGAAGAAGTTGAAAATTTATTCAACTCTACTTTAATGGGTTTTGCTTTAATGGAGACTTTTATTTTCTTATCTTTTGTTGTTGGTTACGTTATTTACGCTATGTAATTAATGATTTGACTGCCTTATATAATTTTAATTTTTAAAACACTTTTAGTTTGTTTATTTGCAATAGCAACAAGAGGTACATTACCTAGATATAGATTTGATCAGTTTACACAATTAAATTGAAAACATTTCATATTTATATGATTAGGTTTTTTATTGTATAATTCCATATACTATATAATTTTTTTTTAAAAATATTTTAAGTTTAAATAGCTCAGTGGTTAGAGCGTCAGGCTGAAAACCTGAAGGCCGTTGGTTCAACTCCAATTTTAGACAGGTGTATTGTTTATTTTTTTGAACCATAGCTTATACTTATCCTTATTGAGGTAACAACAGTTTTACTATAATTCAAGTTGTTTCATTTATAATTTTTCATTTTAGTTATACAAAATTATTTTTTTTATTTGTAATGTTTAGTTTTTTTGGTTATAATCTTTATAGTGATTTAAAATTATTTTGAGAACGTAGACACTATTATGATTTTAACTATAATTTTGATTATAAACATATTAATATTTTATATTATTTTTTTAAAAAAAAATTAAAAAAATTTTTTACAAAATTTATTTCCTTTATAATATATAATGAATTTTGAAATATTTTTTTTAGATCTAATTTTAAATGATCTCCAATATTTAAAAAAACATCATATTTTGGTTTATACTCATCTTGAAGAAATAAATTTTAATTTTATATGTACATAATTAAATATATAAAAATAAATAATTTTAATTATAACTATTTATATTTTTTTTTTAAAATATTTTATATATTAAAATACAATTTAATATTTAAAAATAATAATTATAAATTGTATATATATAACGTATATATATCATATTATAATCATCTTAATATGAATAAAAATTTTTTACCAATAAAATTTAAATTAGAAAAAAATTGTTTTTTAAAAAAATTAAAAAAATTTAAAACTAATATTATTATATGTTATTTTAATAATTTTTTAATAAATTTTTTAAATTTTTTTTTAAATAAAAAATTATTTTTTTCAATAAAAAAAATTAATAAATCTATTAAAAAATTTAAAAATAATAAAATAATAAAAATAATGTCTTGAAAATTAAAAAAGTACCATAGATTTACACATTTTAAAAATTTTTTTAGAGAATTTATTAAAATGTTGTGATTATCTTTTTTATTTAAAGATGGTAAATTTTTTTTATCTTGGTTTTGTTATTTTATGGAAAAAATATATTTAAAAAAACATAAAAAATTATTAAATTTATTAAAATTAATATTAACCAGATACTTTAATTTTTTTTTTTTAAAGTTAAATGTACAAGGTGTTTTTTTTGATATTAGAGGTAAATTAGGTGTTACTGGTAATGCTAAAAAAAGACATTTTAAAATTAATTTTGGATCTTCTAGCTCAACAACAAAAAAAAATAAAATAAATTATAATCAATCTATAATTAGAACTAGTACTGGTGTATTAGGAGTTACTTTTTGTATTTATTTTTAATTTAATATATTTTTAAATAGAAATTATAAAATGATAAATTCTGATAATTTTTTAAGTGATTATGGTCTAAGTATAATTTTATTAAATATATTAGTATATATTTATTTATTATTTTCCATGTTTAGTTTAATTTTTATATTTGATTTAAGATCTTTTAGAACATTAAATGAATTAAAAGGTTTTGGTAATTTACAGTTTTTTTTAATGACTTGTATATTAATTTTATTATCAATGGCTGGTATACCACCATTATTTGGTTTTGTGTCTAAATTTTTAATGTTTATTTTTATACTTTTAAAAAAAAATATTTTTTTTTTTTTTTTTTTTAGTATTATTAATTTTTTTAGTATTTATTTTTATATTCAAAATTTTAGATTCTTAATTAGTAAATCTAATAATAATTTTTTTTTTTTTAATAAAAATTATGTTTTTATTAACTTTAATTTAGTTTTTATTTTAGTTATTTTTAATTTTTTCAATTTTTTTGGTGTTTTTTTTATAGAAGATCTTTTAATTTTTTTAGACAATATATGTCTTTATTCAAATATTTTTTAATATTAATTTGTCAACATTAAATCAAAGTTTATTTTTTAAAAAATTTAGAAAAATTAAAAAAAATAGGGCGACGATTTTAAAAAATCAACCACAAATAAAAGGAATAGTTATGAAACTTAGAATACAAACACCTAAAAAACCAAATTCTGCTAGAAGACCTGTTGCAAAAGTATCTTTAATGAACAAAAGACGAATTATCGCCCATATTCCTGGTTTAGGTCATAATTTAAGAAAACATTCTGAGGTATTACTTGGAGGAGTTGGTTGTAAAGATTTACCTGGTGTAAATTACACCTGTATTAAGGGTGTATACGATTTTGCAGGTTCAACAAAAAAACTAAAAAGAAGGTCTATATACGGTACTAAATTACCAGATAAATATAAAAAAAAATTACGTAGAAAATTTAGAATAATATAATATTTAATTAATGAGAGTAGATTATGTTGTAACACCTGCAAAAGCTGTAGTTTCTTGAGCTAGACAAGGTTCTTTTTGACCATTAACTTTTGGTTTAGCTTGTTGTGCAGTTGAAATGATGCATTCAACTGTTAGTAGATATGATTTTGATAGGTTTGGTGTTATTTTTAGAGCAACACCAAGACAATCTGATTTAATTATTGTTGCAGGTACATTAACAAATAAAATGGCACCTGGTTTAAGAAGATTATACGAACAAGTTTTAGATCCAAAATGAGTTATTTCTATGGGTAGTTGTGCTAATGGTGGGGGTTACTATCATTACTCCTATTCTGTAGTTAAAGGTTGTAATAGAATTATACCAGTAGATATTTATGTCCCTGGTTGTCCACCTACAGCTGAGTCCTTAATGTTTGGTGTAATACATTTACAAAAAATTTTATATAGACAAATAAATGAAGAAGGTTACAATTTTACAAAAACAACATTTTTTAAAAAAAAATTATATTTATAATTTTTTAAGGTCTTCTATTAATTTTAATAAATTTTTTTTAAAAAATAATTTATTTTTTGTTAAATTTGTTAAATTTTTTAAATACTTTTTACATATAAATTTTTTTTTTAAAAAAACTTCAATTCTTTTTAATAATAATATTTTATATGCGAAGTCTAATTCAGTATTTATAAATAATAAATATAAAAATAATATTTATATAGATTTATATGGTATAAGTCATATAAATACTATTTATAAAGATAATAATTATTTAAAAAACAATGTTTTTATTTTAAAAAATATAAAATTAAAAAAATGTTTAACTAATTTTGAAATTTTTAATTATAATTATGATTTTTTATATGGTTATAATATTTTTATAAATATTTTATTTTTTAATAAAATTTATTAAATAATATGTTTTTAAAAAAGTATAAACCAACTACACCAACGCAACGTTTTAAAAAATTTTTTTTTAAATTTTTTATTTTTAATAAGATTAAACAGTTATCAACATTAAATAAAAATAATGCTGGTAGAAATAATACTGGAAAAATTACTGTTTTTAGTAAAGGTCCTCGTTTTAAAAATAAGTATTTTTTTACAGACCAATTAAAAATTTGAAATAATGGATTATATTTTATATCTTCAATAATATCATCTAAAAAAAAAATTTTAGCATTAATTAAATATTTAGATGGTTCTTACTCATACAGCTCATTAGCTTATGGTTCATATGTTGGTCAAATCCTTAATACATCAAATTTACCAAAAAGATTTTGATACAAAATAAAACCTGGTAATACAGTTTTATTAAGATTTTTAAAAAAGTATTCATTATTTTTTAATTTTAATATTAAAAATAAAATAATGTATGCAAGATCTTCAGGTACATTTTGTCAAGTAATAAATATTTTATTAGAAACTAATTTATGTAAAATATTATTACCATCCGGTTCAAAAAAAATTGTCCAATTAGATTCTTTTGTTACAATAGGTCGTTGTTCAAATATATTTAATTTAAATGTTGTATATGGTAAGGCTGGTTATTTAAAATTTCGTGGAAAAAAACCTAAAAATAGAGGTGTTGCAAGAAATCCAGTGGATCATCCACACGGAGGTCGAACAAAATCAAATTCACCTGAAGTTTCACCTTGAGGTTGAGTAGCTAAAAGAAATAAATAACAATTTATTTTTTATTAGTATTTTTAATTAATAATAATTTAATGGCTCGCTCAAAATGAAAAAATAAATTTTTTAGTCTTAGCTTGTGAAAAAATATTATAAATATTAAACAAAACTTTATAAAAAAAGTTTTCTTTAAAAACAAATTTTATAGATCATCTTCAATACCTAAATGTTTTTGTTCTTATTTTGTAAATATTCATAAGGGTAATATATATAAAAGAATGTTAATTAATAAAAATGTTATTGGTTTTAAATTTGGTGAGTTTTCATTTTCTAGAAAACCTTTTTTTTATCCTAAAAAAGATAAAAAATCTAAAAAAAGATAAATTTTTAAAAATTTATTAAAAAAAATAAAAATAATAGAATGATAGGTCAAATAATAAAATGATGGGATATTTATGAATTTTTAATTACATATGTACTAATGTATGTTATTTTAAAAATATATGCACCTGATCTTGTTAAATTTTTTGTTATATTTAGACTTTTTTTTTGACCAAGATTATATGATCGTGAAACAATGCCTGATGCATGATTTTTAGTCTTTTTTTTTTCTTTTTTTTTTTATGTTATTATGAAGTTGGAGGGTAAAAAAGATTATTTCAAATGCTTTTGTTTTGTTGAGGGTTTGGGTCTTATTGAAGCTCGCTTATTACTTTGTTTTTACGAGTTCTTAGTTGTATTAGCTTGTTGTAATATTATTTTGTATGATTTTTATTATAAAAATGTAGATAAAAATTATAAAAAATTAGATAATGCTACATTTATATGTATTTTTCTTTGTACATTTAGTGTTGTGCAGTATTGTGGTTATACCTACTATAAAGAAATAAAACTTACATCAAAAATTATGTATTATAGTTTAATAACTAATTGGTATTTTATAAATTATATAGAATGGTTTTACAGTATAAATGTAAAACATTATTTTCAATATTGAAATAATTATTGATTGGAGTATTATTTGCAATCAAACTTTTGAGTTTCTGTATACGAATCATGTTACTTTGAAAGTGAATTTATTGAGGAAGAATTAAATAGTTCAACTGAAACTATTTTAAATCTTGCATACTATGTTAATTGAATAGTAGATTATTACAATAATAATCTTCGTGAATCTTTTGAATGGTGGGAGAGTTGATTTCACGGTGGTCACTCATTATGAGAATTTTGAGACGAGTTGGAAGACTGACTTGATGGTGTACCACATGATGATGGTATTTAATATAAAAATAATAAAATTTAAAAAAATGTTAAAGTTAAAATCAAATAATTTTAAAAAATAATTTTATTATTTTTAATACTATTAATATATATTATTTTAAAAAAATTTACACACATATAATTTTAATCTTAATCTGTATATAATTAAATATATAAAAAAACAAACCCATGCGTATAAAAACACTTTTTTCTGTTATAATTGTATTTTAATTAATCTTTTATATATATTTTTTAAGTACAAAAAAATTTTATTTTTTTATTATAATGTTTTAAATAATTTTTTTAAGTTAAAATTACTAATATTTTTTAAAAAAAAAAATATACTTTTTTCTAAATCTAATGATTTAAAAAAAATAATTTCTAAGCAGGTTAGATTTAAAAATAGACCTAAAAAATTCAAAAAAAAATATTTTTTTGATAGGGGTAATCAAATTATTGATAATACATTTAAATTTTTAAGTGTTATAATTTCAAATAGAAAAATAATTAAAAATATTTTTTTTAAAAAATATACAAGACAAAGAAAAATTACAAAATTTATGATAAATATTTCTAAAAAAAATAATTTTTTAATAAATAGAATGTATAATTTTTTATTTATTATTTTAATACAAAGTCAGTTTTTTTTTTTTCTTAATGATATTAATTTTTTTTTAAAAAATAAATTTATTTATGTTAATAGTAAAATAATTTCAAATAAATTTTTTGAAGTAAAGGTAAATGATTGTATTAAATTAGTTAAATTTAATTCTTACTACGATTATATTTCACGTATTCATAAATTTTTTAAGAAAAAAATAGCTAAAATAAAATATAAGGGTTGATTACATTATAAATTAAGAAGAAGAAATATTTATACAAAACGTTGATTACCTAATTTTTTAAACAAATTTAAATTTTTTAAAATGGATATACCTAAATATCTTCAAGTTGATTTTTTTTCATTAACTGTTATATATTTATATACAGAGAAAAATATTTTTAATAAAAATAAATTTTTTTATATGTTTATATCTTTTTACATGATAAAAACATATAATTGAAAAAAATTAAATTAAATTTTAAAAGTAATTTTATAGTTTATTATATTTGAATGGGACTTTTAGGTTTAAATAAAAATAATAATGAAATGCATAATTATGTTATGGATGAAGCTGCTAATAAAGCTTTTTATGGTTATAGTGAATGAGAGTCAAATTTAACATCTAATGTAGAACATAATAGACCACAATTACAATACGGTATTGATTGTTTTTTACACGGTGTTGATTGAATCTATACATTTACTGAATCAATGTATGCTTATGAGTATACAGTTTTATATCTTAATTTTTTAGATTCAATTTTTGATGATTCTTTTGATATTTATTTTAACTCATTATGATATTTTTCATTATCTACTTCTGCATTTCAATTATTTTGAGCATTTTTATTAGATAACTATGTTATGAATAATATAATTAAAACTCATTTTAATACTAGTTGATGTAGATCTCATACACAATCTTTAGATTTCGGTCTTTTTTATATAAATCATCCAGAAATTAATTATATAGATGCTGCTTCTTTTAATAACTATTACTTAAATTATTTGGGTGATTTATACGTATCTATATATGATGAACAAAATTCTGAGAATTTATGCGGAGCTTTTGTTTATTTTCCTCAATTTTTAGTAATGCTTTATTTAGCTATGTTATTTATAATGTTTTTCTTTTCTTTTTACAACAACTATACAACTGAGGAAAACACTATTGATTCTGATTTTTTATTAACATCTAACATTGTTGAGTCTGAGAAAGAATTAGGTTCTTTAGATGATATGCTTTTTGGTATTTTGATTATTAGTTATATTTTTGGTTGGTATTTTTATATTTATGCTTGATCTATTATAAGCATTTTTCCAGAAATTGTTCTTGTTTTTTATTTATTTCCTGTTTTATATTATATAATTTTAGCTGTTCCTACATTTTTATCATATGACTTTGGTATTTTTTTTTTAGCTTATTTAAGAGGTGTTGGTCCATCACCAGTTTTAATTGCTGAGTTAATGTATGATTATATTGCGTTTACTGCATTTTATATTAGATTATTTGTTCAAGGTGTTAGATTAGTTTTAATGCTTTTTACATATATTAGTATGCATGATTTAATTCTTTTTTTTTCTTATGATAGAAAATTTATTTTAGGTTGTGAAGATATTTGAGAACAAAAAGCTTATACACAATCTACAGTATACTCAATTAGTTATTTTTTTTTATTTCAATTACCTGGTATTGTTTTATACTGAATGTACGAAATTTTTCATACTTTTTTTGTTGTTACAGCACAATTAGTAGCTTTTTTTGCTATGGTTTTTTGATTATTTTTATTTTTATATACATTTTTTGTTTTTGAAAAAATTGAAACATATTTTAAAGAAAAAAGAGAATATAGAAAAAAATTATTTTTAAATTTATTAAATTTAAAAAAATAATTAAAAATATTTATTTTAATGTTGTATAGTTATATATTTAAGTACAAGTTTGTTATTTTAGTCCAGTCTGGTTTTTATGTTGATTTTTTTTTTAAAAAATTAGGTGAAATTTTCATTAGAAACTTTTTAATATATACTTCAAATTATTTTGGTGAAAAATATTTTATTGAAGTTCTAACAAAAAAAATTATTGATAATTTTATTTATAAAAATAATAAGTTGTTTGGTTGAACTAGTTTACAGTTTTATAATTTTTTTTATATAATGATGCTATTATTATTTTATGTTATATTAGTTTTAAATTTATTGTATATTTTAATTTAACTTTTCATAAATATGGAAGGGTACAGAGGTAACTATCTTAACACAAATATTTCTAACTTAGTAAAATATTTTTCTATCATGACTGTTAGTTTTCATGATTTAAATTCTCTTTTTGGTTTTTTTATTTTTTTAACAATAGCTTCACAACTTGTTAGTGGTACTATGTTATCATTTAGTTTAATTCCTGAACCTATGATTATACCAATTGTTAGGGATGAGGAAGATTTAGAAGATCTTTATATTGAAGATTTTTTTTGATTACATGAAAGAGGTGTTGATTTAATTTTTGTTTTTTCTTATATTCATCTTTTTAGAAAATTATATTTAAATGTTTTCGAGTATGAACATGAAGCTGCTTGAAAAAGTGGTGTATTTTCATTTTTAGTTTTCCAAGTTGTTGTTTTTTGCGGTTTAGTTTTATGTTGTACACATTTAAGTGAAATTACATTAACAATTGCTGCTAATATTTTACATACTTTTTTCTTCTTTTATGGTAAATTTTATTGATGAGTTTTTACTGATAAATCATTAAATAGTGATACTGTTATACGTTTAGCATACGCTCATTATTTATCAGCATTTTATCTTTTTTATATCGCTGTTTTACATGGTATTGATATTCATTATGATTGAAAAAATGAAACATCATATGATGGTTTAGAAGCAGAAATGATTTGATTTGATGAAGCTTTATCTAATGAGTTGGGTAATACAATTGATATTTTATGTGTTATTGCTGCTTGTTGTTGATTTTTATATGCTGAGCCTGAAGCTTTAACATATGAAATTTTTATGTGAGGTGATGTAGGTATGTCTCCAGATGTTAGATTTTATGGTGTTGCACCTCATTGATATTTTAGACCATTCATGGCTTGGTTAATTGTTTGCCCTCACCATAAAACAGGTATTTTTGGTTTATTATTATTTTTTTTTTTATTATTCCATCAACCAACATTACATGGTACTAACGAACAAAATAACTATTTAAAAAGAAGTTTAATCTTTTTAAAAAGAAAATTAAAAAAATCAAGTATTTATGTCGGTAGCTATATAAATTTAGAAATTAATTTATACCATCAAACAACATATGCTATTTTTATTATGTGTGCTCTTTATACAGCTTCCTTTTTACCATATGGTAGATTTTATAATAGATTAGGTGGTAATATTGGTATGTTAGGTGCATATATGTTTGTATTTTTATATTTAGCATTTCCTATGTTTAGAAGACCTCTTTTATTAGAATATATTTTATATTCTGTTTATATTAAAACAAATTTTGTTAAAAATCTATATTTAAATAAATTAAATTAATTTATTTAAAATAGTGTGTATTTATTTAAATATAATGGATTATATAGAATCTTTATTTGATATTTATTTTGAATTTTATTCTCCTATTTTTGACTATATGTTGTCTTTTTTTGATAAATATAGTTTTTATTTTGATATCTTTCTATCTTTAGTTAATGAATATATAATTTATATTTATAACTTTTTATTGAATAATCCATTGTTTTTTTGATTTGGTAGTTTTTTTTTATTAACAATTATATTTAGTTTTTTATTTATTTCCTATCTTGGTTTATATGGTGTTTTTTTTTTAAATTTAATTAGTTTATTTTTTTTTTGACTATCTTTACTATTTTATATAAAACCTATTTTTATAGATCAAATTGTATATAATATATATTTATGTAAATGATTCTATATTAATTATAATGTTAAAGTAAATTTTAATTTTTTGATTGATACTGTTTCTTTTAGTTTTATTTTATTAACTACTACTATTGGTTTATTTGTGTATATTTATGCATTTTCATATTTTCGTTATGAACCTTTAGTTGATAGATTTATTTTATTTTTATGTTCTTTTATAATTAGTATGATTTTTTTAGTTTCATCTGGTAATTTAATTATGCTTTTTTTAGGTTGAGAGTTAATTGGTTTAACTTCATTTTTTTTAATTAATTTTTGAGTTAGCAGAGTAGGTACTCTTAAAGCTGCATTTAAAGCATTTTCTTTTAATAAAGTTAGTGACTTTTTTATGTTGATGTTTATTATAGTGATTTATAATTTTTTATATGATTTTGAAATTCAGTCTATAAATTCACAAATTCATTTATATTATAACTATAAAATATCTATTTTAAATATAAATATAAATTTAATTGAATTACTTTCATTTATTATTTTATCAGCAGCTTTTATTAAATCTGCTCAATTCGGAGCACATATTTGATTGCCAGATTCTATGGAAGCCCCTGTTCCAGCCTCATCCTTGATTCATTCTGCAACATTAGTTTCAGCAGGTATTTTTTTAATTTTAAGATTTTACCCTATTTTTGAATATTCATTTTATTCATTTTGTATTTTACCTATAATTGGTTCATTAACTGCTGCTTATGGTGGTTTAGTTGCTTCTTTTCAATCCGATACTAAAAGAATTTTAGCATATTCTACAATTAGTCATTGTGGTTTTTTAATGTTACTTTGTTCTTTTAATCTTAATGAGTTTGTTATTTTATATTTATATGTTCATGGTTTTTTCAAAGCTGCCGTTTTTATGTGTATAGGTAATGTTATTAGAATTAGTAAAAATTATCAAGATTTTCGAAGAATGGGTTTTTATTATAAATATTTACCTTTTGAGTGTTTTTGTGCTTTTATTTGTTTATTAAATCTAAGTGGTCTTCCATTTACATTAGGTTTTTCCATTAAACATTTATTATTTTTAGGTGTTAATAATAATATATATTTATATTATTTTGTAATTTTTAATGCATTAATTGGTGCTATTGCAGGTTTATTTTATTCGCATAGACTATTTTATTATGTTTTTTTTGATTTTAAAAAAGGTAAGAAAAATGTTTATAGGTATTTAAATCGTAATAATTTATACTCTATTTATTATTCAAATACATCACTAGCTTCTAATTTTTCTATATTATCTTTATTAATAGTTTCTTATATAATAAGTTTATATATATATATTAATTTTTTTAATATTAATTTTAATTTTAGTGATTATTTTAATAGTTTGAATTATTCTAATTATTATAATTTATATACATCTTATAATGGTTTTTTATTCAATTTAAGTTATTTAAATTGAATTGTAATTTTATTGATTATTGGTTTTATATATATTTCATGAAGAACTAGCTATAATAATTATATTATATTGGATAATTTTATAAGATTAACTTTATTTTCTATTTTTTTTTTCTTTAATTATCAATTTGTATTATAAAAACTTTACTAATTGATATTATTTTAACTAATTAATACATATATGTGAGGTAATATTTTAACAGAAATTTCTTTTCAAACAAATTTTAATTTAAATTTTTCTAATACAAAAAGTGACGTTTTAATTCACTTATCTCAATGACAATATTGATGGTGATTTTGATTTGCTTTAGTTTGAGCTTTATATTATTTAATTATTGCGAGGGTATTGCGTTATAGAACATTAAAATTTAGACCTAAAATTGTTACATCATTTAGACCACATGGTAAATGAGGTGATTTAATTATTTGTATTTTACCAGTTTCTTGATGTTTAAATATTTTAATTAATTCTAGTTTTTTAATGAAATTAATTGAATGACAAAATGAATCTAGTTTATTTACAATTAGAATTAGGGGTAGGCAGTGATACTGAATTTATAGATTTGATTTAAAAAATTTTACTGATATTTTATCCGCACCTAAAAATATAGGTCATAATAGATGACAAATATCAATTTTTGGTGATTTACAAACATCAGAAGATTATATTCATATTTTACAACTTAGATCACAAAATAAATGAATAAAAAAATATTGAGATGATGTTTTAGATAAATTTAAAAAAAGTGGTAAAGCTCATATTGTATCACCACAAGAAAAATTCAAAATTGAATTTTTTAATAAATATAAGGCTAATATTTTTATAAATTTATGCTTCTCATTAAATACAAATTATAATTTTTTAGATATTAATAATTCTTTATTAGAATCTAAATTTACTGACCATGAAAATCATATTTTATTAAATAATTCAGTATGATTTAAAGAAAGTTTAAATAAATATAATTCTAAATTTATAAATTTTAATTTAAAAAATTATTTAAATAGTGATCTGGTTTTAAATGATTCTTATAAAAATTTTAAAAAAACTAATAAATTTTTATTTAATTTTTTTGAACAACTTTCAGAAAATAATCAAAACAATAATTTAATTACACACCCAGATCTAGATGAAAACTCACGTTGAGTTAAAAGAAGTTTTGGTAAAAACGCACCTTTAAGAATTGTTAAATATCCTGTTTCTAATATTTCAGATGATAATTTATTTAAATTAAGATTTAATGATACAGAATCTACTTTAAAACATAAGAATATACCGAATACTACATATTTAACATTAAAACAAAAAAGGTATAAAAGAAGAAAAAAAATTTTATTATTTTCTAAACTTTTTAAAAATGATTCTGGAGTTAAAAATAAATTTTCAGGTAAATTATTCTTAAAAGACAATTCTATTTTAATGACTGGTGCTGATGAGCCTACTAGACAATATAGAATGATGAAAAAAAATAAAGTTAGAAATGATTTAATTCCTATTGTATATTCTAAAAGATTATTAAGAGTTAAAAGAACATTGGTTATACCTGCACATGTAAATATTACAGCTATTACTAATTCTTATGATGTTTGTCATTCATGATTTATACCTGGTTTAGGTTTAAAATTAGATTGTGTACCTGGTAGAGCTACCCACCATACTTTTTATGTAGATAATGTTGGTTTTTATTATGGTCAATGTGCTGAAATTTGTGGTAGATATCATCACCATATGCCTATTAGAGTTTGTGCTTTACCTTTTGAGCATTTCTTAGTTTGATGACATTCTTTTGGTTTACCAAAATTATTGTTTACAAAAAATGAGAGAAAATATGAGACTTACTATTCATTTAGAAAGTTTGTATGGTAATTTTTAAATATATATATATATACTGGATGTAACTTTTTTTTTAATTGAGTGTGATTCTAGCTTTGGATTAACGCTAACCGAATGCATAACACATGCAAGTTATATGTAAGATTATAATAGATTTTATAATATACATAGCGTATTGGTGAGTAATATATGATTTTACTTTATTAATTATTTTGAATAAATATGTTCAATAATAATTTTAATTTACATTTTATTTTAGTGCATTCGATTTCATGTTTTCGGATTTTTAAGGTTTTTGTAAAATATTTATTAGTTTTTAAATAAAATTATACAGTATTAGATATTTAATTTTTAATTAAGTCTACGATGCTTAGTTGGTTTTAACGATTGATCAACCACACAAGGTATGAAAACAACCTTGTCTTTCGACAGCAGTGGGGGAATTTAGGCAATGTACGAAAGTATGACCTAGCAAATTGGTGGAAATGAAGAAGATTTTTTAGTCGTAAAGTTTGTTCGTGATCGAAAATACAGATGTTTTGATCAAAGAGAAGTTATGGCCAATACATGTGCCAGCAGCCGCGGTAATACATGAGTAACGAGCGTTATTCGAATTTATTAGGTGTATAGGATACGTAGGTTTTAAAATAAAATTAATTATACTATTTATAACAAATTATATTAATTAATTTTTTTTTTAATTGGATTATTTTAAAGTAATTAGAGCTTTTAAATTAGTGATAAAATACGGAGAATTTAAAAGAACTTTTAAAAACGAAGGTAAATTACTAAAAATAATTAACACTGATGTATGAAAGTATAGGTCATGAATAGGATTTGATACCCTATTAGTCTATACTGTAAAAAATGGGTTACAAACTTGTTAGTTTAAATTAACGTGAATACCCCACCTGGATAGTATAACCGCAAGGTTGAAACTTAACAAAATTGGCGGGAATTTGTTCGAACGGTGGAATATGTGGTTTAATGCGATAATCCACGCAAAATCTTACCAACATTTACATTATGTTTTATCTAATTTTAATTTTTTAAGGTTTTATGTAATAGGGTATTGCATGGCTGTCGTCAGTTCGTGTCGTGAGGTGTAGAATTTAGTTTTATAACGAACGCAACCCTTAAATTTAATGTGTTAGTTTTATTTTTTATTTTATTTTTTTTAAATAAAATTTAATAAAATTAATTTTAAATTTTTTTAATTAAATTATTTTAGTTTAGTTAATTAGGTTTGAGGCTGAAGTCAAGTCCTTATGGTCCTCATATGTTGGGCTACACACGTCTTACAAGGGTAAAAACAAAAAGTTGCTAAAATGTAAATTGGAGCTAATCTTAAAAAATTACCTTAGTTCGGATTACTTTCTGAAATTCGAAAGTATGAAGTTGAAATCGTTAGTAATCGTAAATTAGTATGTTACGGTGAATGCTTTGTCAAATTTTGCACACACCGCCCATCACGCTCGGAAAATTTTTAGGGCTGGAAAACCATATTAAAATAATTGGTAAGTATAATATTGTTATTTTTACTAGTATTTATTTTAATTAGTTTATAGTTTTAGTGGTTATTTGAGTGAAGTTGACACAAGGTACTGGTAGGGGAACCTGTTGGTGGAGTATTTTAATTTATATTTTTATATATATATAGTTTAAATTTAAGATTATTTTTTTACAAGAATGCTAAATATATTAAATAATAATATGGATAATTTTTTTTCTATTGCATATTCAACTATTTTTGATGATTTAATTGTCATTTTAATGTTATATAGTTTTATTAAAATTTTATTAATGAGTTCTGTAATTGAATTAATTTGACCCACACAATTTTTTAACAGAAGACAAAATATAGGTTTTCAAATATTTAAAAATAGATCGTACACAGAAGTATTTTTAAAATTAAATACCCCAAATCAATTTATATTAATATCTAATACTGTTTTTTTACTTTATTCTACATTTTAAATTAGATAGTTTTACTATATATTTGATATTAATATATCATTAAAATTTTATGCTTAAAAATTCATTTTGATTTAATTTTACAAATATGATTTTTCATGATTTTTGAAATTTAGGTGTTGATCATGAAAAACCATCATACAATAGAAATGATCCTATATATTCTTATAGATATGATGATTATTATGAATTTTCTCACTTTTTTTATTTTATTGATAATAATAAACCTATGTTTAATGATTATTTAAAAAAATATAATTTAAATGTTGATGATCTTTTTGTATATTTTTATATTAATTATTACTTAACAAAGTGTGGTTTAATCACTCAAGGTGGTATCCATACTATTTTTTTTAACCATTTTTTAAAAACCAAATTATCACCTACAATTCGAACTGATTTTAATAAATTATATGAAGAGCACTTTAATGTACAACCAGTTAAATTTAAATTATCTAATAATCTTATTCCAATTTACCACTTTATTAAAAATAAATTTAAAAAAAATATTAGTATTGTATTACCAAATCGTAATATAAAATTTAATTCTACAACTATCGTCAAAAACATAAATGACAGGACTCAATATACATTATACTTTTTAAGAAAAAATAAATCTTTTAATAAAGGTAGGTATTCTAGAAATAGACAAAATTATAGAACAGGTGTTTATTGGTGTTTATATATAAACATTATTGCCTTATTTGGTTTATACTTCTATTTTTATAGATTTACATTTAATTTTGGTTATCTTTGATGATTATTTTATTGTTTACCAGCGTCTTTTATAATTCCACAAACTATTAAATTTAGACTTTATAACCCTTATGTTTTTTATAAATCTATTATTTCATATTTTGAATTTTTATATAATTGTATTAATATTATTTTTTTTTCTAAAAAATAATATTTTTAATTTAATTGTTTTATTGTGATGGGTGATATAATAAAATACATAAAAAATTTTTTTTTAAAACAAACTAACAATTTAATTAATCATAGTAAAAAAAAAAAAAATAATTTTTTTTTTTATTGCAATTTTGCATATATAGATTTAAAGGCTAAATTATTAGGTATTAAATCAATTGAAGATTTAATTTTTAAATTAATTTACAGTTATAGTTACGATTACGAGAGAAAAGATGAGTTATTAGAGGATTTAAAGAAACAATACACATTAAAAGATAATCCAGAAGAATTAAAATTTTTTTTAAAACAGTCTAAATTAAAAAAAAAATTTAATAAACATATTACTAAAAATGGTTTATTTTTTTCTTTTTATAAAACAACCTTCGGTATCAATGATGTTTTATATACTGTTGATAAAAAATTTTATAATATTGTCGATAGTATTTTTATATATTTTAATTATTTAAATTTAAATAAAATTTTTTTTTCTAAGTTTTACAAAAAAAATCCAATAAATTTAAGATTATTACAAACTAAAAATAGTTTTCAATATAATATTTTAAATAAAAATTATAAAAATTATTTAAATTTATTCAATTTTGGTTTAAAATCTATTTGAAATAGTATCAAATTATGAGTCTTACCAATTATTATATTTTTATTTGTAATATATTACTGCTCTGTTGTTAAATTATTACCATTTACTAAAATTTTATTCCAATGATTTTTACTTACTATGTTTTTTTATTGGTTAATATCTGGTTTTGTATGATTTTTTAAAAAATATCAATACAGATATTATACAAGTTCTATTCAAAGATTCTGGCGTAGAAGTTTTATAATTTTTTGAGCAATTGAAGGTTTCTTATTTTGTATTTTTGTATATTTAACATTAAATGCTAGTCAAGAGCCAGTTTTTATGTATGATAATAGTCAAGTTTATAAAAATCATCTTTTTTCTTGAAGATATTTTTTAATAAAATTATTTCCAGTTACATTATTAATTGTTTGTTGTTATTTTATTTTACTATCATTAAAATGAAATATTTTTTCAAAATCTAATTATTTTATTTCATATATTACTATATTATTATTATATATTGTTTGACAAGAATTTTATCAATTTTTCCATTTAATGGGTTTTTACGGAAATTTAAATTGAGTTTATGATATTGATGATCGTTTATGAAATCTTGAAGTTGAGTTTAGAAGAACAAGAATTGTTAATCATTATGTTACTATATGTTTAGTAGCTAAATTTTGACATATTATTTTTGTATTGGTTTTTTGAGTATTTTTCATATTTAAATGTTTAGAATTAGGTCGAATAAGGTATCCATTATTTTCAGCTAATTATCAAAATTTTATAATAATTTATATTATGTCTTGGGTTTATATGTATCCTTGGTTTAAAAATATGTTTAAAAGATTTTTTGAGGCGCCTTACTATTGATTTTATGTAAATACTAGACGTGTTGGTTTATTTATTTTTTTTGTTGATATTAAATTACATTTTATATCTTTTTTTGAGGATTTATATTTTTTGATACAACCTTATTTATTATTACTAAATAGGGTTTACTTAAAAAATTTTCAAATGTTTGATTTTTATTATTGAAATAATAGTTTATCTGGTTTTGGTGGAATGGATCATAGAAAAAGTTATATTAGAGAGCATATTATCAAATATATATCTTAATTTATTTAAATTTTTATTTTTGACTGCCATTTAATAACTTAGTTTTTTTATTTATATTAATTATAATAATATTATATGTATATATATTTATAATTTATACGCATATTTATATTTATTATATCTCTATTTTATTTTTTTTATTATTGTATAGATATAGTGTTTATATATTTTATTTTGTTTATATAAATTTTTTTTGATTAATTTTTTATACGATTTTTATGTATACGATTATTGATTATTATTTATTATATAAGTTATATTTTATAATAAACTGATTTTATTTATATTTGATATATTTATATCTATAATATATTTTTATGTGTATATTTTTATTAAAAGGTATGTTAGGTAAAATTAAATTAATGTTTGTTGATATTATGGGTTTTTATAGTGATGTACTATTTTATTTAAATGGTTCTTTAAGTAGTGTTTCTAAACCTAAATTAATTTGAAATAAATTTAATTATTTTTTTAATTCTTTTAATGATAGGAGAAAATATATTTTGAAAAAATATGTTTATACTATTAATCATAAAAGAATTGCAATTAATTATTTATTTTTTAGTATGATAACTGGTATGTCTGGTGCTGCTTTAGCAACTATGATAAGATTAGAATTATCTTATCCAGGTAGTCCATTTTTTAAGGGTGATTCATTGAGATATTTACAAGTTATTACTGCACACGGTTTAATTATGGTTTTTTTTGTTGTTGTTCCTATTTTATTTGGTTTTTTTGCTAATTTTTTAATTCCGTACCATGTTGGTTCTAAAGATGTAGCTTTCCCACGTTTAAATAGTATTGCTTTTTGATTATTACCTGTAGGTTATTTATTATTAGCTAAAATTGCATTTTTAAGACCACAGTTTTGAAGATATTATGATAAAACATCTTTTTATTTTCCATTATTAGATAAATCTAACAATAGAAATTTTCTTGAGTACAGGGGTGATAATTTATGACAATTGAGAGCATTGAAACAATATGTTTTAGAAAGACACACTTGATTTTGAAAAGAAAGAAAAAAAATGTATTATACTAATTATGATAAATATTCATTTATCCCTTTAAAATTATTATATTGAAATAATATTATAAATTTACCAGAATCTTTTTGATATGCAGCTAGTAGAGTTATAAAAGCTAGAAGAAGAAAAGTTTACTTTACTAAATGTTCTAACAGAACTTTAACATGTGCTGGTTGAACTTTTGTTACACCTTTTTCATCTAATACTAAATATACTGGTATTGGTAGTCAAGATATTTTAGTTGTAAGTGTTATTTTTGCTGGTGTTAGTTCTACTGTTGGTTTTACTAATTTATTAATTACAAGAAGAACTTTAGCTATGCCTGGTTTAAGAAATAGAAGAGTTTTATTACCTTTTGTTACTATTTCATTATTTTTAACTATGAGAATGCTAGCACTTGTTACCCCAGTTTTAGGTGCTGCTATGATTATGTTATTAATGGATAGACATTGACAGACAACATTCTTTGAATTTGTTTATGGTGGTGATACTGTCTTATTTAATCATTTATTTTGATTTTTCGGTCACCCAGAAGTTTATATTTTAATTATACCTACTTTTGGTTTTATTAATATGACTTTACCATTTTTAAATACTAGAAGAATTGCTTCTAAACATCATTTAATTTGAGCTATTTATGTTATGGCTTATATGGGTTTTTTAGTTTGAGGTCATCATATGTATTTAGTTGGTTTAGATCATAGAAGTAGATCATTATACAGTACTATTACTATTATGATTTCATTACCAGCTACAATTAAAATGGTAAATTGAACATTATCTTTAATAAATGGTGCTTTAAAGGTTGATGTTGTTTTATTATGATCTATAGCATATATTTTAGTTTTTACTGTTGGTGGTTTTACAGGTATGTGACTTTCTCATGTTGGTTTAAATGTTGCTATGCACGATACTTTTTATGTTATTGCGCATTTTCATTTAATGTTATCAGGTTCAACAATTACTGGTATTTTTTTAGGTTTTTATTATTACTTTACTGCTATTTTTGGTATTAAATATTCAAGAGTTTTTGCATATATGCATTTCATATATTATGTTGGTGGTCAATGATTAACTTTTTTACCTATGTTTTGATTGGGTTTTTCCGGTTTACCTAGAAGAATTCATGACTACCCTGTTATATTTATGGGTTGACAGGGTATGGCTAGTACAGGTCATTTAATTACATTATTAGGTATTTGTTTTTTTTTTATTATGATATTAGATTCTCATTTAGAAAGAAGAGTTTCTGTTTATAGTACTATGGGTTTACCAAGATGACATAAAAGAATTCAATATTATATTTTTAAGATTAGATATCTTCAACTTAATAATAAAAGATTAAATAAAATACCTAATTATAATATTAGATCTTTATTAATTAATTCTTATTTCAATGAATACGAGGTTTATAAAAAATAATTTTTTAATTTATATTAATTTTTTTTTAATTATTTATTATTATTATATTTAGTTTTATCTTTTTTTTTTTTTAATTTGGGAATTTTAGGTTTAATTATAATTTTAATTATTAATATTGTTTTAATGTTATTAGTAACTTTAATAATCGCATCATTAACATTAATAGAAAGAAAATTTTTAAGTTTATTACAAAGAAGAGTTGGACCATTTTTTGTAGGTTATAGGGGTCGTTTACAATATATTGCTGATGCTTTAAAATTATTTATAAAGGGTGTTGTTATACCTGAAGAATCAAATAAATTTTGATTCGCCACAATTCCAGCAATTGTTTTAGCTATTTGTTATACATTTTGAATTAATTCAGTTTGGGGTCCTAACTTAAGTATTTTTGAAATAGAGTATAATTTAGTATATGCATCATTGTTATCAATTATTTTTAGTTTTTGCGTTATTTTAACAGGATATTTTAGTAAAAATAAATATTCTGTATTAGCATCAATAAGAGCATGTTTACTCGTCTTGAATTTAGAATTATTTTTAGGTTTAATGCTTTTAAATATTGTTTTTGTATCAGAATCTTTTAATTTTTCAGTTTTTGTAGTTTATCAAGAATCTATATGATTATTTTTTTTATTTTTTGGTATTTTAGGTTTAATAGTAATTTGTTTTTTATTAGAAGTTAATAGAGCTCCTTTTGATTTAGCGGAGGCTGAATCTGAATTAGTTGCTGGTTATACTACAGAATTGGGTGGTTTTTATTTTGGTTTATATTATTTAGGTGAATATTTTCATTTATTTTTTTTTTCAATGACAATTTCTTTAATATTTTTTGGTGGTTGGGAATTACCTAATTTTTTAATCATTTTATATTCTTATTATATTGTTTAATTTAGAATGGTTGTATATTTATATGATTTGTTTATTAATATATTTTCTAATTTATTTTTATATTGGTGACCTTGAATTTTTTTATCATTAGATATTTTTATTATACAATTTTTTATTTTATATTTATTGTTTTTAATTTTGAACTCTAAAAATATATATTATGTTTTATTATATGTTTTTATATTATTTTTTATTTTTGGTATATATTTAGCTTTACTACAACTTGAGTTTTTTACTGGTTTTTTATGGGTTGTTGAGTGTACTGTTGTATTTATTTTTTTAATTATATTGTTTTATACTAATTTTAAAGGTTATATAAATGATTTTGACAATAAAATTTTTTTCTTTAATAAATATATGTATTTTATTATTTTTTTTCTTATAAATTTAATGTATTTTTACGATTTTGAAAATTATATCTGAGAAGAGTTTAATGTATTTTTATTTTATGATGATTTTTATGAATCTGTGTTTAATACAAATATGAATGATTTTTCTGTATTAGTAGTATCCTATTATACAGTTAATTGTTTAGAGTTAATAATTACTGGTTTAATATTATTAATTGGTAGCGTTGTTTGTGTGAATTTACATAAAATTAATAAAAATAAACGTGTTGAGTCTTATAATAATTTTTTTTCTTTTTTTAATTTTTTTAAAGATAGTGTTAATTTTATTTTTACAAGAAAGCAAAATTTACATAATCAAAATTTATACACACCTTCAAATAAAGTTTTTAAAAAAAAAATTTAAAAATGATTCAAAAAAGTACGTATTTAATACCTGCTGATAGATGTGGTGTGTGGTGAGTTAGTGTTTTTCATGTTTATAAAGGATCTTTCAAAAAAATAGGTTATGTCGGTGATTTCGTTAAAATTAGTGTAAAATTAACTAGACCTCAAAATTGATTGCAAAAAAAAACAAAATTAAAGGGTATGTTAGTTAGAACAAAAAAAGAAAAAATAAAAATTGATGGTAGTTTTATTAAATTTAAATACAATAATGTTGTACTATTTAAAAAAAGAACTACACCTATGGGTAAAGAAATTTTCGGTCCTACAATAAAAGATTTAAAAAGAAAAAAATTTGTAAATTCATTTCCAGGTATTATTTAATTACCCTCTTATAATTTATTGTGTCTTTATTTTTTTATAAGAGTTTATGTTTAAGCATTTATTTAATTATTGAAGTAATGTTACAGATACACCTTATATATTAAGTAAATTAAATTTATGATTTTATATTAATATTAGAATTTTTAAAATTAAATTATATACATATATCACATATTTTATAGTTGGACTAAACAATTTAAAATTCAAAAAAATAAAAATTTATTATAATTTTTATGATTTTGAGTATTTTTTTTTTAAGTTTAGTAAAATTTTAATTATTTTTATTTTATTTTTATTTTTTTTTATTTAAAAAAAATTACTAAAGATAATGTCATTAATACAATTATATGTTTTTCAATATTTTTTTTTGAAATTAAATTTAATTATTCTTTTTTTGTCTAGCTTTATATCAATAATTATATTTTATTTTAATAAATTATATTTTTTTCAAAATTTTTTAAAATTTAAATCTTTTTCAAAATTTTTAAAGTTAGTTTTATTACTATCTTTATTAGTTTCATTTTTTTTTTTTTTAATTTACTCTTATATGTATTTTATATATATATCTCAATTAAATTATATTTTATTACATAATATGTATTTTTATGTACCTAATTTTGATATATATTTTTTTAATATTTCTATTGATATTTTTGGTCTTATTATTTTGTTTTTAGCTTATTTTATAGGTGTTATTTCTTTGTTAGCTTTGGATACAAGATTATATTTTAAAAATATAAAGTATATTTATTTTATTCATGTTTTTATTTTGATTGTTTTTTTTTTTGTTTTTTCAAATAATATTTTACTTTTATTTTTTTTCTATGAATTATTATTATTACCTTCTTTTTTAATTGTTTATCAAATTAGTCCTAGTAGAAGAGCTATACAAGCATCATTGTATTTTATAATTTGAACACAAATAGGTTCTTTTTTAGTACTTTGTGTAATTAGTTATATTATTTCTGTTACAGGTAGTTTTGATTATTTTTTTTTGAAGAATTATAATTTTTCTGATTGGGAAGCTTATTTTTTATATTTATTTTTATTTTTAGGTTTTGGTTTTAAAGTACCTATTTGACCATTTCATTATTGATTGACAAAAACACACGTCGAAGCTCCTACAGGTTTTTCTATGTATTTAAGTGGTTTTTTAGTTAAAACTGCTTTATACGGTTTTTATAAATTAACAAATTTATTGGGTAATGATTTAAATAGTATATTTTTTACAACTATAATTATATTGGGTATTTTAGATGCTTCTATGAAAATGTGGGGTCAAACTGATATTAAAAAGTTAGTTGCTTATTGTACTATTCAAGAAATGAATATTATTTATTTAGCTTTTTGTTGGGGTGATACTTATAGTATTATTGGTGGTATTATTTTTTGTATTACACATGGTTTTTTATCTGGTTTAATGTTTTATTTAGTTGATTGTATTCAAAGACGTTATAGTTCTAGATCTGTTATTGAAATTTCCGGTATTTTAACAAAAACACCTTCTTTAGGAATTGCAATAATTTTAATGTGTATTTTATACTCTGGTCTACCAGGTACATTAAAATTCACTAGTGAATTTTATATTTTTTCTGGATTTTTTGAATATTCTCCATTTTTATGTTTTATAGTTTTATTTATTTCAAATGTTATTGGTTTAATTGGTTTTTCTAAATCTTGATTTAATATAATTTTTGGTATGAATTCTAAACCAAATTCTTACAAAATAATGGATTTAACAAATAAAGAAATATATATTATTTTTATATGTATGTTTATACTAGTTTTTTCATGTTTTTTTGTAAATATATTATTTTAAAATTTAAAATTAAATTTATCAAAAATGATAATATAAAGTATATTTCAATATGTTGTTGAAATAGAAATTAGGAACCTTCCTAATAATTAATGTAATTTAAATTTTATAGAGAATAAGTATTGTGAAAGAAAGGTGAAAAGAATTTTATAAAAATTTTAAAAGATTCTGAAATTTAATGTGATAATCAGTTAAAATAAAATGTTTTAACGTACCTTTTGTATAATGAGCCAGTGAGTTTATTTAATTAGCAAGCTATAAAAGCGCAACGAAAGTATAATAGTTAGTTAAATAAGACCCGAAGCTGAACGATCTAATCATGGTTAGGCTGAAAATTTATAATTGGAGGGCCGTACTCATAAATGTTGCAAAATTTTGAGATAAATTGTGATTAGGGGTGAAAGGCTAATCAAGTTCAGTGATAGCTGGTTTTCCACGAAACCTATTTAAGTAGGAGTAATAATTAATTTTAATTATAGGTAGGTTAATTTAAATTTTACTTAATTTTTTAAAAATTAAAAATAAATTTATAATTCTCAAATTGTAATTAATAAAATTATTTGTCAGACTATTAGCGCAAAGGTTTTTAGTCGAGAGGGAAACAGCCCAGATTGTATTTTAAAGTTTTTAAATATTATTAATTAAAAAGATTTTTTTTTAAAAAATTTTACAAGAGGTAAGATTGGAAGCAGCTATCCTATTATGAAAGCGTAAAAGCTCATTGTAAAATAAAGTTTTATTGAATAATAAGCTTTTTAATAAAAAAATCAAAAATGTAAGAAAATAAATAATATACTGAAATTACAAATAATATATGGTAGTGGAATGTTATATATACCATAGAAGAAAAATTGAAAAATTTTTTTGAGGTATTATAAGTATTTATACTGGCGTGAGTAATAAATATAATGTGTAAATCATTATTGCCTATAGTTTTAGGGTTACTTTGTAAAGATAATCTTACAAAGTGTAATTCAAATTCTAAAAATAAAATGTTTATTGATTTTTATGAATTTACTATATTAAATTTTATATATAAATTTTATACAATTTTTGTATAATATATTTTTAATGTGTTATACAAAATATAAAATCTGGAAAAATATAGTTATATTATTGTACTAACTCTAACACAAGTAAACAAGTTGAATAAATTAAGGCATAAGAGCTAATAATGTTGAAGGAACTCGGCAAATTACCCCTGTAACTTCGGAATAAAGGGGACTATAAAGTTTCAATAAAGAGGGAGTAGCGACTGTTTAATAAAAACATAAGATTTTGCTAAATCGTATGATGATGTATAAAATCTGACACCTGCCCAGTGCTGCAAAGTAAAAAAAAATAATTAACGTTATTTTTATAAACTCCAGTAAACGGCGGCCGTAACCCTGACGGTCCTAAGGTAGCAAAATTCCTTGGCGGGTAAGTTCCGTCCTGCACGAATGGTGTAACGACTGCTCCGCTGTCTCCAACATTAACTCTATGAAGTCGAATTAGTCGTGAAGATGCGACTTAGAATAGCTAGACGGAAAGACCCTATGCACCTTTACTATAATCTATAATAATAATTTTATATTAATTATATAGTTATGTAGGAAATATATATTAAAATTGGAAAACTACTTTATTAGTATAAATTTATAAAAATAAATTTTTAAAAAAATTTTTATTTTATTATAGGCTGGTAGTTTGACTGGGGCGGTCGCCTCCTAAAAAGTAACGGAGGTGCTTATATGTTTTTAATTAGTTTTTACGAAAATTGTAATAAATTTTTAAAAATTGATTAATATACTTACAAGTATGTTAAGGATCTTTGTCTAGTATAGTGACCCGATTTTAATTTAAGGAAATTAAATCGATCAACGGATAAAAGGTACGCTAGGGATAACAGGCTAATGAATTCTTAGAGTTCTTATCGACGAATTCGTTTGGCACCTCGATGTCGACTCATCACATCCTAATGGTGAATAATCTATTAAGGGTTCGGCTGTTCGCCGATTAAAGTGGTACGTGAGTTGGGTTTAGAACGTTGTGAAACAGTTTGGTCCCTATCTACTATTCTTATAAAAATAATTAAAAATCAACCTTAGTACGAGAGGACCGGGAAGAGTTGATCTCTGGTTTATTATTTGTTTTAAATAAACATTGATAAAAAGCTACATCAATAATTAGTAAAATTTTTTGAACTAATTTTAATTTATTTTTTAATAAAAAATTATTAGATTAATAATTTTATTTTAAATTAAAAAAATATTTTTGTTTAATTAATTAGTAATAATTAGAGAACAATTTAATTTAATTTTTAAATATAATTAATATTATAGTGCCTTAAAAAACTTATATGGCGGAATTGGTAGACGCGTGTGGCTTAAAACCTCATCCTTTTTGGGTATCAGTTCGACTCTGATTATAGGTATTTAAAATTTTATTTTTATAAAATATTAATAATAAATAATAGCATTAAATGGATGCCTAAAATTTAAATTTAAACGTAAAAAAAAAACGATATCTATTTAGTAAATTTTTATTTGGTATTTATATTTATTTATGATAAATAGATTTTTATAATAATTAATGAAGTGAAACATCATAGTAATTAATAAAAAAATTCAATTGAGTTATAAGTAGTGGTGAGCGAAAATAAAATTATAATAATATAATAAATATTTAAAATTTTGAAAAAAATTACCAAAGAGGGTTATAGTCCCGTAAATATGTTAAGTTGTTTGGGCGGTCTCAACATGGGCTCATTCCCCGTGCCTTTAAAGTTCAACTCTTTAAAGCAACTATATAAAAGGTGGTGGCTGAGTGGTTAAAGCGGCAGACTGTAAATCTGTTGAGTAATCATCATTGGTTCGAATCCAATCCATCTTATACATTTAAAAAGAAAATTTGTATTTTTTTTAAATTCAAAATACAAATTAAAATTTATAATAACCCCAATAATAACCCCAATAATAACCCCAATAATAACCCCAATAATAACCCCAATAATAACCCCAATAATAACCCCAATAATAACCCCAATAATAACCCCAATAATAACCCCAATAATAA
>Ga0315899_10001244_pt1 | contig 29380 bp, 29 predicted proteins | sample LakEriMetagenome_2_FD_203518 | JGI IMG/M metagenome (GOLD analysis project Ga0315899, IMG submission 203518) | Freshwater fungal communities from buoy surface, Lake Erie, Ohio, United States - Buoy 4 MA112 | ecosystem: Environmental > Aquatic > Freshwater > Lake | place: USA: Lake Erie, Ohio... | reverse complement strand
AGGCGATCCGGCTCGCCGAAGACCCGCTGCTGGGCGAGGCCCTGGGCGCGCTCACCGGGGTCAGGGTCGGCGAGGTTGCTGCCCGCGTCGGGCGCGAGGTCGATGATGCGATCTGGGGCGAGATCGCCCGCGAGGAAGCCGCGATCCGCGCCGATCCGGGGGCAACCCGCGATCCGGTGCTGATCGGGGTGTTCGGAGGGCAGAGGGTCTAGCGCCAGCAAGGCCTAGAACCGGTAGAGCAAGCCCGTCTGCGGCACGTGGGAAATGCGGTCGGGCCGATCGCCGCGCGGAAACATCAGCAGCCAGTAATTCGCGCCTACCTCCAGCCGGTCGTTGACCTTGTAAGTGATACCGGCCAGCGCACGCCACTGCTCGGTCGAGGGGCCGTCATCGCGGTTGCGCGATTGCAGAAGGCCGAGCCATTCTCCCCCCAGGCTGGCTCGCCAGTCTTTCCCCAAGGTCTGGTTGTACTGGATGCGCTGGCGCAGCCGCAGCTCGACACGGTCAGCGCGATCGAAGAAGCGCTCCTCCAGCCGGGTGCGCGATTCGAAGCGGCCTTGCACGAGGATGATCTGCTGGTGCGGGCGCAGCTCGGTATTGCCGCTCGCCTCGAACACCGCCGCCCCGCCGCCGATCCGCACGCCCTTGGCCATGGTTTGCTCGATGGTGAAACGCAGCGTCTGCTGTTCACCGCCGCGCGCCTGCTCGCGCCAGCGGTGGCTTGTATCCACCGTCAGCCGGGTATCCTTGTCGAGATCGCCTGTCAGGAACACGACGTGCCAGAATTGCGTATCTTCATCGGCAGCATGCGCTTTCGATGGTTGCCAAGCCGCGAGTCCGGCGGCAAGCAGCATCGCATATTGCATCGGCAGTCTTGTCATGCACATCCTCATGGGCGTGCCTCCGCGCGCTGGCTACCTGAAAAAATCTGGAGTGATACATGAAATTCTTCGTCGACACCGCCGAGATCGAGCCGATCCGCGACCTTGCCGCCACCGGCCTGCTCGACGGGGTGACGACCAATCCCTCGCTGATCGCCAAGTCGGGGCGGGACTTCATGGAAGTGACCAAGGAAATCTGCGGGATCGTCGATGGCCCGGTTAGCGCCGAAGTGGTGGCGCTCGATCACGCCACCATGATGAAAGAGGCCGAAATCCTCCGCAAGATTGCCGACAATGTCTGCATCAAGGTGCCGCTCACCGTCGATGGACTCAAGACCTGCAAGGCGCTCACCGGCGAGCGCACGATGGTGAATGTCACCTTGTGCTTCTCGGCCAATCAGGCGCTGCTGGCGGCGAAGGCTGGCGCGACCTTCATCTCGCCCTTCGTCGGCCGCCATGATGACAACGGCTTTGACGGGATGGACCTGATCGAGGACATCCGCCTGATTTACGACAATTACGCCTTCGAAACCGAAATCCTCGTCGCCTCGGTGCGCCACACGGTGCATGTGCTCCAGGCGGCCAAGATCGGCGCCGACGTCATGACTGCGCCGCCCGCCGTTATCCACGCGCTGTTCAAGCACGTGCTGACCGACAAGGGCATCGAGGGCTTCATGGCCGACTGGGCCAAGACGGGCCAATCGATTCTCTAAACGATGGCTGACCAGTCCCCGCTCGATCTGTTCAAGCAGGCGCTGACCGGCGCGAGCCGCGCGATTGCGCGCGATCCGGAGGTCGAGGTCGCGTGGAGCGCCGATGTGCCCGGCGCTGCGGGCAACCGCTTCCGCGTGCCGCTGCCGGGGCGCGATCTGCCCGCCGATCAGGTCACCGAAGCACGCGGTTTCGCCGACTCGTTTGCCTTGAAGCTGCGCCACCACAACGCCGCGCTCCACGCCAGGTCCGCGCCGCCCGAGCCGATCGCACGCGCCTGCTATGATGCGATCGAGCAGGTGCGTTACGAGGCCTTGGGCGCCAACCGCTTCGGCGGCATCCGCGCCAATCTCGACGCCGCGACCGAGATGCGCACCGCATCCGACAAGATCGTGCGCGCGCAGAATTCCTCCGAGGTTCCCTTACAGACCGCGCTGGCGCTGCTGGTGCGCGAGGCGCTGACCGGTGAGGCGGTGCCGGCCAAGGCGGCGGGCGGAATCGAGCTGGTGCGCGACTTCCTCGAAGAGAAGGTCGGCAAGGATTTCGGCGCGCTGGCGGAGAAGCTGGGCGACCAGGAAGCCTTCCAGAAACTCGCGCTCGATATGCTGCGCGAACTCGATCTCACCCGGCAAACCGACGCGCCCGACGAGAGCGACAGCGATTCGCCCGATGATGACGATGCGCCCAGCGACGACGAGCAGGGCGATGACGAGAACCAGGGCGAGGGCGATCCGCAGGCTGCCGAAATGGCCGGCGACATGGCCGAGGGCGAGGGTGAGGGCGAGCAGTCCTCCGACACCCCGTCCGATAGCGAGATGTCCGAAGGCGAACCGGGCGAGGACGGCGATGCCTCCAACGCCCCCGTCCGCCCCAACCGCCCGCAGGCCGAAGTCCCCGCGAGCATCGACTACAAGGCCTTCTCCACCCGCTTCGACGAGGAAGTCGCCGCGCCCGATCTGTGCGACGCCGAGGAACTCGACCGGCTGCGCGCCTATCTCGATAGCCAGCTGACGGGCCTTCAGGGTGTGGTGACGCGCCTCGCCAACCGGCTCCAGCGCCGCCTGATGGCGCAGCAGAACCGCAGCTGGGATTTCGATCAGGAAGAAGGCGTCTTGGATGCCGCGCGCCTCGCCCGCGTGATCATCTCGCCCGGCACGGCCTTGAGCTACAAGGTCGAGCGCGATGTCGAGTTCAAGGACACCATCGTCACCCTGCTGATCGACAATTCGGGCTCGATGCGTGGCCGTCCGATTTCCATCGCCGCCATCAGCGCCGATATTCTGGCGCGCACGCTCGAACGCTGCGGGGTCAAGACCGAGATCTTGGGCTTCACCACCCGCGCGTGGAAGGGCGGGCAGAGCCGTGAGGCCTGGCTCGCTGACGGCAAGCCGCAGAACCCGGGCCGCCTCAACGACCTGCGGCACATCATCTACAAGCAGGCCGACGAGCCGTGGCGCCGCGCGCGCCGCAATCTCGGGCTGATGATGCGCGAGGGGCTGCTCAAGGAAAACATCGACGGCGAGGCGCTGATCTGGGCGCACAGCCGCCTGCTCTATCGCCCCGAGGAACGCCGCATCCTGATGGTGATCTCGGACGGCGCTCCGGTGGACGATTCGACGCTGTCGGTGAACTCTGCAGGCTATCTCGAAGCGCACCTGCGCGGTGTGATCGAGTGGATCGAGAAGGTCTCGCCGGTGCAGCTGGTCGCGATCGGCATCGGCCACGATGTGACGCGCTACTATCGCCGCGCGGTAACGATCATGGATGTCGAGCAACTCGGCGGCACAATTATGGAGCAGCTCGCGGAGCTGTTCGAGGATGAGAAGGGCACAAAAAGAAAATGAGCATCGCCACCACTGTCACCGAAGCCGTCACCAGCCGCCGCTCGATCCGCAATTTTCTCGACACGCCGGTCGATCTCGAAACCCTCACCCGCGTGATGGACAAGGCACGCTGGGCGGCTTCGGGGTGCAACTACCAGCCGTGGGAGGCGAGCATTGTCACCGGCCAGCCGCTCAAGGCTTTGCAGGCGAAGATGATCGCCGAGGGGCCGAAAGCCGCCGAGTATGACTGGGCTGCACCCGGCACCGAGGAAGCCTACAAGAAGCGCCTCGATGCGGTCTCTGCGGGCATGTTCGGCGCGATGGGCATCGCCCGCGATGACGGCGCGGGGCGCATGGCCGCGATGGGCCGCAACACCACCAGCTTCGATGCCCCCGCCGTCCTGTTCGTTTATTTCCCGCGCCTGATGAAGGAGCCGCAGTGGTCGGATGTCGGCATGTGGCTGCAAACCGTCGCCCTGCTGCTGCGCGAGGAGGGGCTCGACTCCTGCTTCCAGGAGTACATGGCGATCTTCGCCAATACGATCCGCGACTTCCTCGGCCTTGATCACGAACGCTACATGTTCTTCTGCGGCATGGCGATCGGCTATCGCGATCCCGAAGCGCCGCTCAACAATTTCGAGCGCGAGCGCGTGCCGCTGGCGGAGCAGGTCAAGTTCATCGGGTTCTAGTTTCGTCATTGCGAGCCGACGGTGAGGTAATCCATGAACCGATCGCTCAATGCGCAGCTTGGGCCATGGATTGCCGCGTCGCTACGCTCCTCGCAATGACGAGGGAATTGACGTTGTGACTGCCGCTGGCCAAAGCACCGCCCATGACTGACGTTGCCCTCAAGCTGTTCAACTCGCTCACCCGCTCGCTCGGGGTGTTCGAGCCCGTCCATCCGGGCGAGGCGCGCGTCTATACCTGCGGGCCGACGGTCTATAACTACCCGCATATCGGCAATATGCGCGCCTATGTGTTTGCCGATGTGTTGGGGCGCACGCTCTCGTGGAAGGGCTACAAGCTCACCCACGTGATCAACATCACCGATGTCGGCCATCTCACCGATGATGCCGACGCGGGCGAGGACAAGATGGAGAAGATGGCGGCCGAACGCGCGCAGTCGATCTGGGACATCGCCGAGCATTACAAAGAGGCCTATTGGGCCGATGTGCGCGCCCTCAATATCCGCCAGCCGGCGCAGTGGACGGTCGCGACTGACTACGTTCCGCAGATGATCGAATTTGCGAAGGGCATCGCGGAGAAGCACTGCTACGAACTCGACAGCGGGCTCTATTTCGATGTTGCGACCGTGTCCGATTATGGACGGCTGGCGCGCGCGCAGACCGAGGAGGGCGCCAATGGTTTGGGGGCACGGATCGAGGCCGTCGAGGGCAAGCGCAACGCCGCCGATTTCGCGATCTGGCGCAAGACCCCGGCAGGTGAGACGCGGCAGATGGAATGGGATTCGCCGTGGGGCAAGGGCGCTCCCGGCTGGCATCTCGAATGCTCGGTGATGAGCGGCGAAGTGCTCGGCTTTCCCTTCGACATCCACACCGGCGGGATCGACCACCGCGAGATCCACCACCCCAACGAGATCGCGCAGAATCAGGCGCATTGCTGCACGAATGGTCTCGACGATCCGAAGAATTCGGGCGCGCGGATCTGGATGCACAACAACTTCCTCGTCGAACGTTCGGGGAAGATGTCGAAGTCCTCGGGCGGGTTCCTGCGGCTACAACTGCTGATCGACAAGGGCTATCACCCGCTGGCGTACCGGCTGATGTGCTTGCAGGCACATTATCGCTCCGAGCTGGAGTTCTCGTGGGAGGGCTTGGCCGCGGCGCTGACGCGGTTGAAGCGGATGGTGATGGCGGTGGAGCGGCTCAAACTCGGCCTTGGTTCTGATTGGACTCCAACGTCGTTGGAGTGGATTTTGTCCGATCATTCTACTTCGTTCACCGGTGCGATGAGCGAAGACTTGAATACACCGAGAGCAATAACTGCTTTCGAAGATTTGCTTTTCGATAAGAAGATTAAGCCTGATGAGAAGGCTCAGACCTTGGCCGATATGGACGCCGTCCTTGGGCTTGGCCTGTTCACGCTCACCCGCACCGACCTACGCATGCGGCCTGTCACCGCGACCATCACCGAAGCCGAAATCGACACCGCGCTTACCCGCCGCAAGGAGGCCCGCGCCGCCAAGGACTTCGCCGCCTCGGATGCGATCCGCGATGAGCTAGCCGCCCAAGGCGTCGAGGTCATGGACGGCGATCCGCTTGGCTGGGAGTGGAAACTCGGCTGAGGCGTCATTGCGAGCGGCGAAGCCGCGCGGCAATCCATGGACGGAGTTGGCCGCACGTCCGGTCCATGGATTGCTTCGCTACGCTCTCAATGACGAGAAACACGAAGGGTTGTGCACCTCGCGCCGCGTCGATAAACCAGTTGCATGATGCAACTGATTCTCTGGCTGATCCTCGCCGCGATCCACGCCATGCCGGCGCTGGCCTTGTTCCGGCCCGCGACACTCACCACCCTCTACCGTCTCCAGCCGGACAATCCGCTGTTCCTGCTGATGCAGCACCGCGCCGGCCTGTTTTTCGCCGTCTTCGTCGCCTCCATCTGGGCCGCCTTCGTGCCCGAGGGGCGGCGGCTGGCGGTGCTGGTGGTGGGGATCAGCATGGTGAGCTTTCTCGTGCTCTATTGGAAGGCCGGATCGCCCGCACCTTTGCGCAAGATCGCGCAAGTCGACCTTCTGGGGTTACCTGTTCTAGCAGGGGTGGTGTGGCTCGCTTTCCGACAGTAACCCTGCGCCTATGACCACACGCCCGACGACTTTGGCCATCTCCGGCCTGATCCGCCCGATGCTCGAACCGCACCTGCCCGCGGGCCTCGATGTGCGCTGGTTCATGTCTGCCGAGGAAGCCCGCACGGCTGTCGCCGATGCCGAAATCGGCTGGTTCGATATGAATGACCAGCAGGCGATGGTCGAGACCCTGCGCGCGGCCAAAAAGCTCAAATGGCTCAATTCGATCTATGCCGGCCTCGATTTCATGCCGATGGATGTGCTGATCGAGCGCGGGATCACCGTCACCAACGGGGCCGGGATCAACGCCATCACCATCGCCGAATATGTGGTGATGGGGATGCTCAATATCGCCAAGGGCTACCGCGAGGTGGTGCGCGCGCAGGAGCGGCAGGAATGGCTGCTCGATTCGCCCGGCAAGCGCGAATTGGCCGGATCCAAGGCGCTGCTGCTCGGCTACGGCGCGATCGGCAAGCTGATCGAGCCGCGTCTGGCGGGTTTTGACGTCGATGTCAGCGTGGTGCGGCGCAGTCCGGGCGAAAACACGCTCGGCCCCGATGAATGGCGCGCTCGCTTAAGCGAGTTCGATTGGATCATCCTCGCTGTGCCCGCCACGCCCGAGACCGAAGGCATGATCGGTGCGGGCGAGCTGGCCGCGATGAAGAGCGATGCCGTCATCGTCAATATCGCGCGCGGCTCTGTGATCGACCAGCCAGCGCTGGTGGAAGCGCTTGAAAAGAAAGCCATCGGCGGCGCATTCCTCGATGTGACTACCCCCGAGCCGCTGCCCGCCGATCACCCGCTATGGTCGCTCGATAACGCGCATATCACCATGCACTTGTCGGGCCGTGCGCAGACGAAGATGTTTCAGCGTTCGGGCGAGCGGTTCCTCGCCAATCTCGGCAAATATCTGCGGGGTGAGCCGGTCGGCCCGGTGTTTGATCCCCGGCTCGGATACTGAATCGCCCTTCCGCATTGCGGCTTGGCGCTTTTCTGCAATACTTGTTGCGCGTTCCGCTCCATCACGGAGCGGTCACACAGCCGTTCTATCCGCATGGGGGCGGGTAGCGCAGGGCCGGCAAGGGCGCAGTTCGCGCCGCGCAATGCAGTTGGGGGGAATTGCAGACATGAGCGATACCAAGAAAGCATCGGACGTTTTCATCGAGTGCCTCGAAGCCGAGGGCTGTGAATATATCTTCGGCGTCCCGGGGGAAGAAAACCTAGATTTTCTCGATTCGCTCAGCCGCTCGAAACAGATCAAGTTGATCCTCACCCGCCACGAACAGGGCGCAGGCTTCATGGCCGCGACCTATGGCCGTCACACCGGCCGGACCGGCGTGTGCGTCGCCACGCTCGGACCGGGGGCGACCAATTTCGTGACCTCGGCGGCCTATGCACAATTGGGCGGGATGCCGGTGCTGATGATCACCGGGCAAAAGCCGATCAAGAAATCGAAGCAGGGCCGGTTCCAGATCGTCGATATCGTCGCACTGATGAAGCCGATCACCAAATATGCGATCCAGATTGCGGCGGGTGACAACATCCCCAGCCGCGTGCGCGAGGCCTATCGTCTCGCCGAAGAGGAAAAGCCGGGCGCGACGCTGATCGAACTGCCCGAGGATATTGCCGAAGAGCCCACCACCGACTGGAAGCCGCTGCCCAAGAGCATCGCGCGGCGTCCCTCGGCCGAGCCCAAGGCGGTGCGCGCCGCGGTCAAGGCGATCGAGGCTGCCAAGAACCCGGTGCTGGTGATCGGCGCGGGCGCGAACCGCAAGCTGTGCGGGCGGATGCTCGAACAATTCGTCGAGAAGACCGGCATTCCCTTCCTGACCACCCAGATGGGCAAGGGCGTGATCGACGAGCGCCACCCCAAGTTCCTCGGATGTGCTGCTCTGTCGGCGGGCGACTTCGTCCACCGCGCGGTCGAAGCCTCGGACTGCATCATCAATGTCGGCCACGACGTGATCGAAAAGCCGCCCTTCTTCATGAAGGACAACGGCGTCACCGTGATCCACGTCTCGACCCGCACCGCCGAGGTCGATCCGGTCTATTTCCCGCAGATCGAAGTGATCGGCGATATCGCCAATGCGGTTTGGCAGATGAAGGAAGACATCAGCCCGAACCGCAGCTGGGATTTCGGTCACATGCTCGCCTATCACAAGGCCGAGGTCGACCACACCAGCGCGCTCGCCGCCGACACCCGCTTCCCGATCTTCCCGCCGCATCTGGTTAGCCAAGTGCGCGACGCCATGCCGCATGACGGGATCATCTGCCTCGATAACGGGGTCTACAAGATCTGGTTCGCGCGCGGATACACCGCTTATCTGCCCAACACCGTGCTGCTCGATAATGCGCTGGCGACGATGGGCGCGGGCCTGCCGTCGGCGATGATGAGCGCGATGCTCTATCCCGAGCGCAAGGTGATGGCGATCTGCGGGGACGGCGGCTTCATGATGAACAGCCAGGAGATGGAGACCGCGGTGCGCCTCGGGCTTAATCTCACCGTGCTGATCCTGCGTGATGATGCCTACGGGATGATCCGCTGGAAGCAGGCCAATATGGGCTTTACCGATTTCGGCCTGACCTATGGCAACCCCGATTTCGTGCAATATGCCGAAAGCTATGGCGCGAAGGGCCACCGTGTGACTTCGTCCGAGCACCTGCGCGAATTGCTCGCGCACTGCCGCGATACGCCCGGGGTGCATCTGATCGATTGCCCGGTCGATTACACCGAGAACGACCAGATCCTGAACATCGACATCAAGCGGCTGTCGAAGGAATTGTAATCACACCGACTGCTGAGGACATCCGCCATGCATGAAGTGGTCAATCCGTTCGACCTCAAGCCGATCGGAATCGTGCCGACGCATGATTGGGACGCGGTCGATGGCGCGCTGGCGCGGGCGCACCGGCTGGCGCGCGACCGCACGCAGTGGAAGAAGCCGCATCAGCGTGCGGCGATCCTCCAACGGGCGATGGGCATCATGAAGGAACGGCGCGATCATCTCGCCTTCCAGATCGCCAATGAAGGCGGCAAGCCGCTGATCGATGCGCGGGTCGAGGTCGACCGCGCGATCAACGGGATGGAGCTGTGCATCCACGAGATCGGCTCGCTGCGCGGCACCGAGATCCCGATGGGGCTGACCGCAGCGGGTGATGGCCGGCTGGCCTGGACCACGCGCGAGCCGATTGGCGTGGTGGTGGCAGTCTCGGCCTTCAACCACCCGCTCAATCTGATCGTCCACCAGGTCGCGCCTGCGGTGGCGACCGGCTGTCCGGTGATCGTCAAACCCTCGGCCGACACGCCGCTGTCGTGCTTCGAATTCATTGCGATCCTGCACGAGGCAGGGCTGGAGCCGGATTGGGCGCAGGCCGTGCAGCCGCCGCGCGATGTGTCCGAACGCATGGTGAGCGACAGCCGTGTCGCCTTCTTCAGCTTCATCGGCTCGGCCGGCGTGGGCTGGTCGCTGCGCTCCAAGCTCGCGCCGGGCGCGCGCTGCGCGCTGGAACATGGCGGGGTCGCGCCGGTGATCGTCGATCCCAGCGCCAATCTCGATTTGGCGGTGCCGTCAATCGTGAAGGGCGGCTTCTACCATTCGGGGCAGGTCTGTGTCTCGGTCCAGCGGGTCTTCGCCCATGCTTCGATCGTCGACGAACTTGCCACGCGGATGGCCGAGGCCGCCGCCAAGCTCAAGGTCGGAAACGCGATCCTGGAAGACACCGAATGCGGCCCGCTGATCCGGCCCAAGGAAGTCGAGCGCGTCGCCAAATGGATCGAGGAAGCCCGCGCGGGCGGTGCTAAGGTGCTGTGCGGCGCCGCGAAATTGTCGGACACCACTTATGCGCCGACCGTGCTGCTGGGTCCGCCGGTCGATGCGACGATCTCGCGCAACGAAGTCTTCGGACCCGCGGTCTGTGTCTATGGCTACACCGATGTCGACGCCGCGATTGCCCAGGCCAATTCGCTCGATGTCGCGTTTCAGGCGGCGATCTTCACCAATGATCTGGGAAACGCGATGCACACCTATCGCAATATCGATGCCTCGGCGGTGATGGTCAACGACCATACCGCCTTCCGCACCGACTGGATGCCCTTCGCAGGGCTGCGCACCTCGGGGCATGGTGTCGGCGGCATCCCCTATACCTGCCACGAGATGACGATCGAGAAGATGATCGTGATCAGAAGTTGAGGGCATTCGGACCGGAGTTCCGCAAGCGCGACTGCGCGCCCGCAGGTGCACCGTAGCGCAGCGGAGGAGCTGCGCCGAGGACGCAGGCCCGGATGGGCCTGCGAAACCAGAAAAGCTCAACTCTCCTCCAGCAGCAGCAGCACCGCGGTCACTTCCATCCGTTCCATCGCGCCGCAGCGGTGATCGACGGCGGTGATGGTGGCATCGGCGGCCAGCTGGCCGGGAATCGCGAATTCGTGATCGGGCAGGCGCTCGATCAGCTCCTCTCCCGCCGCGATCGCTTCCGGACCGCAGAACTCGAACACGATCCTGTGGCGCGTGCCCGAGAAGGTGATCGAGGCCCAAGCGGTCTCCTCGCGGCCAAGCACGGTGCCGAGCCCGCCGGTCCGCCCGGTCAGCGCGGCGCGCACCCGGTCGGCGGTGGTGCGGCGCGGGCGAAAGGCAGCGGCGAGCGACTTGACCTCGATATCGTTCAAGTCGGCAAACGCGTGGGCGAAGGGGTCGCGCAGGCTCTCGGTCAGCATCATGCCATCTCCTTCAGCTGCGCATTGGCGCGGTCGGTGTAACCCTGCATCCAGGCGCGGGTGCGCAGCTCTGTGTCGCGGCGCGGGGTGCGGCCCATGCGCAGATCGAGCTCGAAGCGCGGGTCATGGGCAGCGAGCCCCCCGAATTTGGTGGCGGGCATGGCGTGTTCCCTGAGTAAGATTTCGACGGTCCGAAGCAGCATGGTTTTGCGTCCCTGAAGTTGCTGAGTGGGCGGTTGGCACCGGGCGACTCGCTCGATGTTCCCGAAATGTTTCACTCAATTTCCTACACGGCTAGGAAAAATCCTAGATGTAGGAAGAATCCATGGTCACGAACCCGCAAAATCTCCGCCTGAGCCCCGATGCGCCCCGTGTGCGGCTGCTCGAATTATCGCAGGAGCGGGGGGTGAGCCTCGCCGCTCTCTCCTAATTGCTCGGGCGCAATCCGTCCTATCTTCAGCAATTCATTCGCAAAGGTTCGCCCCGCAAGCTCGAGGAGCAGGACCGCGCGACGCTGGCGCGGTTCCTCTGCGTGAGCGAGCAGGAGTTCCGCGAGGCGAAGGAAATATCCTACATAAATCCCCCTAAGCGGCGCGAATCGGGCGAATGGGTGGATGTGCCGCGGCTCGATCTGGGGGCATCGGCCGGGCCTGGGGCGATTGCCGGGGGCGAGGGGGCGTTCGACACCTTCCGCTTCTCGCGCCGCTGGCTCGCCGAGCAGGGTCTGGAAAGCGCGCAGCTCTCCGCGATCCGGGTCGAAGGGGATTCGATGGAGCCGCTCTTGAACGACGGCGACGAAATCCTCGTCGACCGCAGCCCGCGCACCTTCCGCGATGGCATCCACGTGGTGCGTCTGGGCGAAACCCTGATGGTCAAGCGTATCGCCAGCGCCGTGCCGGGGCGGATGGCGCTCTTGTCGCAGAACCTCGCTTATCCGCTGGTCGAAGTGGCGGCGGACGAGGTCGCGATCATTGGCCGGGTTGTGTGGAAGGGGGGCCGGGTTTAAGTCTGCCTCCATGACTGACCAAACGACTTTGCCCATGCGCGCCGCGATCATTCCGGTGACGCCGCTTCAGCAGAACTGTTCGCTGATCTGGTGCACCGCAACCATGCGCGGCGCGCTGGTCGATCCGGGCGGGGATCTCGACAAGCTCAAGGAAGCCGTCGCCAAGGCGGGCGTCACGCTCGAGAAAATCCTCGTCACCCACGGGCATCTCGATCATTGCGGGCAGGCGGGGATGCTGGCCGACGAGTTGGGCCTCCCCATCGAAGGCCCGCACGAGGATGACCGCTTCTGGATCGACCAATTGGACGATGACGGCCCGCGCTGGGGGATGGTGGCGAAGAGCTTCACGCCGACCCGCTGGCTGAAGCACGGCGACACGGTGACGGTGGGCGAACTCACCTTGGACGTGATCCACTGCCCGGGCCACACGCCCGGCCACGTGGTGTTCTTCCACGCGCCCAGCCGTTTCGCGATTGTCGGCGATGTGCTGTTCCAGGGCAGCATCGGCCGCACCGATTTCCCGCGCGGCAATCATCAGGACCTGATCGATTCGATCACCCAGCGCCTCTGGCCCCTAGGCGAGGACGTGATGTTCATACCCGGCCACGGCCCGACGAGCACCTTCGGCCGCGAGCGCAAGACCAATGCGTTTGTCTCGGATGATGCGCTTTCTTGAGTGTGGTCGCCCCTCCGGGCGAGCATCCTCGGTGCTGATCCCTCCCCCCGGATCAAGTCCGGGGTACGGGACACCTGCGGGCGGCCGGTCGGCCTTGCGGCCGGTCCCTTGGCGGGTCGTGACTGTGCTTTCCTGAGAGGGAGGGGCCTACATCACCCCCGCCGCCACCAGCGCTGCGACCACCGCGAGGCCGAGCTGGATCAGCATCGTCGTCAGCGTGCCGATCATCCGGCCCACCTTCGCCTTGCCGCCGTCCATCCCGAAGCCATGCGCCACGCGGCCGAGGAAATAGGCCGCGCCCACGTAAGCCAGCCACCAGCTGCCCTTGCCGGCCAGCTCGATCGCCGCAATCAGCACCAGCACAAAGGCGGTGTTCTCGACATAGTTCAGTTGCGCGCGCATCCGGCGCTGCAGGCTCTCGTTGCCGCCATCGCCGACCGAGATGCCGAGCGCGGTGCGCAGCGCGCCGATCCGGATCGACAGCCAGATGTTGAGAATGGCGGCAGCCGCGGCAGCAGCGAGCGTTACTGGAAGCACAGTCATAGTAAGATCCCCTCGAATACGTGTCCGCGTTGCTAGGGCGCGGCGAGCCTGCTTGCAACGCGCGAATTTTCCGCTATAGCGCGCGCCTTCCCGCCATTGCTGGCCAAGGAATGCACGCACCTGCTCTTGCTTGTGCGCGCGCTCTCCTTGCCGTAAGGCCGGCCTTCGAGAATCACGCCTTCGTCCAGAACAGTGCCGGCGGCGCGAGCAAATGTATTTATTTGAGGAAATGGTGCCACCATGGCTGTCCCCAAGAGAAAAGTATCGCCCAGCCGTCGCGGCATGCGTCGTTCGCACGATTCGCTGAAGGTTGAAGCCTTCGGTGAATGCGGCAACTGCGGCGAGCTGAAGCGCCCGCACAATATCTGCGGCCACTGCGGCCATTATAACGGGCGTCAGGTCGTCGCCGTCGGCTGATTGCCGGTGGCCCGCTCGATAGACCGGAGAGAAGCGCGATGAACCTGCCGCGTATCGCTGTCGATGCGATGGGCGGCGATGTCGGCGTGCGCGTGATGGTCGAAGGCGCGGCGCTGGCCCGCCGTCGCCACGAAGACTTCAAGTTCCTGCTGGTCGGCGATACCCCGCGCATCGAAGCCGCGCTCGAAAACCACCCGAACCTGCGTGCCGCGTCCGAAATCCTCCATTGCGAGGATGTGGTCGGCGGCGATGAACTGCCGAGCCGCGCGATCCGCCGCGCCAAGACCACCAGCATGGGCCTTGCCGTCAACGCGGTGAAGACAGGCGCGGCTGGCGCTGCGGTGAGTGCCGGCAACACCGGCGCGCTGATGGCGATGAGCAAGATCGCGCTGCGCACCATGCCGGGAATCGATCGCCCCGCGCTCGCCGCGATCATGCCGACCTTGCAGGCGCATGATGTGGTGATGCTCGATCTGGGCGCCAACACCGAAGCCGACGCGCGGAACCTCGTGCAATATGCGGTGATGGGCGCGGCCTATTCGCGGATCGTCAACGGCTTCGACAAGCCGGTGGTCCGCCTGCTCAACATCGGCACCGAAGAAATCAAGGGCACCGAGGAGCTGCGCGACGCCGCCGCGATGCTCACCGCCGCCTGCTCGCGCGCCGATGGCGGGCTGGCGTTGGTGTTCGACGGGTTCGTCGAGAGCGACAAGATCAATCGCGGCGAGACCCATGTGGTCGTCACGGACGGGTTCTCGGGCAATATCGCGCTGAAGGCGATCGAAGGCGCGGCGCGCTTCGTCACCGATCTGCTGCGGCAGGCCTTCACCTCGTCGCTGCGCTCGAAGATCGGCTTCCTCGTCTCGCGCCCGGCGACCGAGTTGCTGCGCCACCAGCTTGATCCCAACAACCACAATGGCGCGGTGTTCCTCGGCCTCAACGGCGTGGTGGTGAAGAGCCACGGCAGTGCCAATGCCAAGGGCGTCGCCAATGCCGTCGCGGTCGCCGCGCGCCTGCTCGAAAACAAGCTGACTGCGCGGATCGCGCATGACCTGTCGCAGCTGGGCGAGGGCGCACTCGGCCAGAACGGCCGCCATGGCGCCGCAAGGGACGGCGAGGAGAGCGCGTGACCGGATCAAGAGTGATCGGCACGGGCTCAGCCTTGCCCCGCCGGATTGTGACCAATGCCGAGCTGGCCGAACGGGTCGAGACCTCGGACGAGTGGATCATCGAGCGCACCGGCATCCGCCAGCGCCATATCGCCGGGCCGGACGAGACCACCGCCACGCTGGCGACCGCCGCGGCGCGCGCCGCGCTGGCTGATGCCGGCATCGAGGCCGCGAGCATCGATCTGATCGTGCTCGCCACCGCCACGCCCGACAACACCTTTCCCGCGACTGCCACCAAGGTCCAGGTCGCGCTCGGCTGCACCGGCGGGATCGCCTTCGATGTTGCCGCCGTGTGCTCGGGCTTTCTCTATGCGCTCGCCACCGCCGATTCGCTGCTCAAGACCGGCATGGCCAAGCGCGCGCTGGTGATCGGGGCGGAGACTTTCAGCCGGCTTCTCGACTGGGAAGATCGCACCACCTGCGTCTTGTTCGGCGACGGCGCCGGCGCGGTCGTGCTCGAAGCGCAGACAGGCGCGGCGGCTGGCAAGGACGTGCCGGGGATCATCGCCACCCGCCTGCATGCCGACGGTTCCTACCACGATATGCTCTATGTCGACGGTGGCCCTTCGACCACGCAGACCGTTGGCCATGTCCGCATGAAGGGCCGCGAGGTGTTTCGCCACGCGGTGGTGAACCTCGCCAATGTTCTCAAGGAAGTGCTTGAGGATACAGGCGTTTCGGTTGAAGAGATCGATTGGGTTGTGCCGCACCAGGCCAATATCCGGATCCTCGATGCAACCGCCAAGAAGCTTGGTCTTGCGCCGGAAAAGGTGATCGTCACGGTTCACACCCACGCCAATACCTCGGCCGCCTCGGTGCCGCTGGCGCTTGATACGGCGCGCAAGGATGGGCGGATCAAGCCCGGCGATCTGGTCATGCTCGAGGCGATGGGCGGCGGCTTCACCTGGGGTGCAAGCCTGATCCGGATGTGAGCGCACACGCGCGTTTCAGCCGTTTACCTAACACAATTGCTGAAAACTCCCCCTAAGTGCTTCCATCGCGTTGCAAAATCGGTGGAAATTTGTAAGTTCCAACCTTCGGATGGGTCGCACCAACGGAGGGAGACAACGCATGATGCGTTCGGTAGGCACCTTGACCCGCGCCGATCTTGCTGAGACGATCAACCGCAAGATGGGTTTCAGCCGCGCGGAATCGCTCGAAATGGTCGAAGCGATCCTCGGCAAGATGAGCGGCGCGCTCGCCAAGGGCGAAAACGTCAAGATTTCCGGCTTCGGTAGCTTCGTGCTGCGTGACAAAAACGAGCGGATCGGGCGCAATCCCAAGACTGGGATCGAAGTGCCGATTACCCCGCGCCGCGTGATGACCTTCCGTGCGAGCCAATTACTCAAGGAACGGATCGCTAAAGGGTGATGGAGAAAGGTGAGGGCTGATGGCCGGGTTCGATGACGGGAAAGACGAGGGCGCGCTGCGCACCATCGGCGAAGTCAGCGAGGCGCTCGGCATCAAGCCTCACGTTTTGCGTTACTGGGAGCAGCAATTCGCCCTGCTCACGCCGCTGAAGCGCAGCGGCGGCCGCCGCTATTACCGCGCCAGTGATGTTGCGATGGTCGAGACGATCGACCGGCTGATCAACCGCGAAGGCTATACCCTGAAAGGTGCCGAAGCGGTGCTGCGCGCTGGCGGCAAGTCCGATCTCGACCGTCGCCACGAAGACCGCCGCGATGGTGATCGCCGCGTCGCTGCCGAGCCGGGCGAAACCCCGGGCGTGCGGCTAATGGTCACCGAAGGGCCGGACATGGCCGATATGATCGCAGGGCTGAAAGCCGTCCGCGCAAGGCTGGCAGCAGCGCTCGAGGCCTAGCGCCCTGCGCCTTATTCCGCCGCTATCAGCGCAGCCTCACCCAGATCGACGCTGACGAGCCGCGAAATGCCGCGTTCGGCCATTGTCACCCCGAACAACCGGTGCATCCGGCTCATTGTCACCGCATTGTGGGTGACGATCAGGTAGCGGGTGGTGGTGGTGCGCACCATCGAATCGAGCAGATCGCAGAAGCGCTCGACATTGGCGTCGTCCAATGGTGCGTCGACTTCGTCGAGCACGCAGATCGGCGCAGGGTTGGTCAGGAACAGCGCGAAGATCAGCGCGGTCGCGGTCAGCGCCTGTTCGCCGCCTGACAGGAGCGAGAGCGATTGCAGCCGCTTGCCGGGCGGCTGGGCGTAGATTTCGAGCCCCGCCTCGAGCGGATCGTCGCTGTCGACCAGCGCGAGATGCGCCGCTCCGCCTTCGAACAGCCGCGTGAACAGCACGCGGAAATGCCCGTCGACTTCCTCGAAGGCGGCGCGCAGCCGCTCGCGGCCTTCGCGGTTGAGGCTGCCGATCGAGCCGCGCAGCCGTGCGATAGCTTCGGCGAGTTCGGCCTGCTCGCTGGCGCTGGAGCCGTGCTCGGCCTCGATCCGCGCCAATTCCTCGGCGGCGACGAGGTTGACCGGACCGATCCGTTCGCGCGAGGCGGTGAGGCGTTCGAGCTCCTCGGATTCGCTGCTGGCGGCGTGGATGTCGCCCTCGCCGAAGCCGAAGCGGTCGCACAGCAGCGGGGGCGGGCACTGGAACCGCTCGCCCGAAATGCGCGCAAGTTCGATGCGGCGTGATTCCTCGTTCTCGGCCCGCGCGGCAAGGCTGGCGCGGCCTTCGCGGGCCTGGGCGAGCGTTTCGGTGCGCGCCGCGAGTTCGGTGTCGGCGGCGCGTTGGCGGGCTTCGGCCTCGCGCATCGCGGCTTCGGCGGCAACGAGTTCGGCGGTAAGCCGTGTGCGGGTGGCCTCGCCAGCCTCGATCTCGGCGGTGAGCGCGGCGGGCTTGGCGGCGTGGACCGCGCGGTCCTCGGCGATTTCGGCGAGGCGGCGCGCAGCCTCGGCCATGCGCCGCTCGGCATCGCTGGAGCGCGCTTTCCACCCCGATTGCTCGGCCTGCTGCGCGGCGAGACGCTCACGCGCGACAGCCAGCGCCTGATCCTGCGCGGCGAGTTCGGCGAGTGCGGCCTGCACGGCAGAGCGCGCGGCGGCATTTTTCGCCTGCGCGGCCTCAAGCGCGGCGCGGCCCAGATCGCGCGCGGGCAGGCGCTCGCGGCTCGCAAGCGCGGCGGCGCATTCCTCTTTCGCAGCGGCGATCTGGGTTTCCATCTCGCCCGCGCTGGCGGCGAGTTCGGCGAGACGCGCGGCGATGCGTTCTCTTGCCGCCTCGGCCTGATCGAGCCGCCGCAGCGCCTGGCGTTCGGCCTCGATTGCGCCGGCAATCGCGCGTTCCTGCGCGACCAGCGCGGTTTGCAATGCGCCAAGATCCTCGCGCACGCTCGTGTCGTCGGCCTCGGCCGCAGCGGCAGCGGCGCGCAGCGGCGGGAGCGCGGCGTCCAGTTCGGCAAAGCGGTTGGCGGCCTCAAGCTGGGCGGCTTCCGCCGCGCCTTCGCCGCGTGCGACGAACCCGTCCCAGCGCCGCAGGTGCCCGGTGCGGGTCACCAGCCATTCGCCCGGTACCAGCGCGCGGCCATCATCGGCGTCGACACAATGCACCAGCGCGAGGCGGGCGGCGAGTTCCGGCGGGCAATCCGTGAGCCGGTCAAGCAGACTGTCAGCGACGCGGGCAGGCGCGGCGGCACCGGTCCAGAAGCGGCCGTCTTGCGGCGTGGTGGGGGCGCCCAGCGGCGACTTGCCATCGCGCCCGAGCACCGCGGCGAGCGCGCGTTCATAGCCCGGCGCAACGCTCACCCGGTCGAGCGCGGTGGCCAGCCCCTGCCGGCCGGCCTCGCGCTTGGCGCGCGCCTCGCGATCGCGCGCCAGCGCGGTGTGTTCGCGTTCGATCCCGGCAAGTTCGGCGCGGGCGGTGGCGAGCCGGGCCGAGGCTTCGTCGCGCGCGCTCTGCAATTCGCCCTTGCGCGCCTGATCGGCGGTGAGCTTTTTGCGCAAGGCCGCGAGTTCCTGCGCGGCGTCATCGGCGGCGTCACGCGCGACGACGACATCGGCTTCGGCATCGCCGCTTTGTGCAAGTTCGGTACGGGTGCGGGCAAGGCGCGCCATCTCGGCCTCGATCCGTGCGAGCCGTGCGTCCGCCTGTTCGACGGCCGCTTCGGCGACGCGCCATTCGGCCTCGACCCCGGCGTGATCGGCGGTGGCTTTGGCGAGCGCGAGTTCGGCGGCGCGGCTGGCGCGTTCGCTATCCTCGGCGCGGGCGGCGAGCGCGGGGCGTGCGGCTTCGGCCTCGACAACGGCGGTGCGGCTGGCGGTGACGTCGGTTTCGAGCCGCGCGAGCGCTTCAACCGCGCTGCTGGTCAGCCGGTCGGCGTCGGCGCGGTCTTCCTCAAGCCGCGTCTGCTGGCGGGTGAGATCGGCGAGCCGGGTTTCGGCAGCCTCGAGCTTTTCGGCGAGCGCGGCCATGCGGTGGCCGTGAGCGCTGGCATCGTCGCGCCGGTCAGCCAGTTCGTCGCGCGCATCGGCCTGTTGTTGCGCGGCCTCGGCCTGTACGGCCTGCGCGGCGGCGACCGCAGCGTGCGCTTCGGCCACGGCAGCGTTAGCGCCTTCGGCAGCGGCGCGCGCTTCCTTGGCGGCATAGGCGGCTTCGCGCCAGCGCGCGAACAGCAGCCGCGCCTCGGCGGCCTGGATCAGTTTCGTGAGTTCGGTGTAGCGTTCGGCCTGCTTGGCCTGCCGCTTCAATGAGGACATCTGCGCGTCGAGACCCGCCATCAGGTCTTCCAGACGGGCGAGATTGGCCTCGGCCCCGCGCAGCTTGCTTTCGGCATCCTTGCGCCGCACGTGCAGGCCGGCGATCCCGGCGGCTTCTTCGAGCATTGCGCGGCGCTCGGCCGGCTTGGCCGCGATTACCTGCGCGATCTTGCCCTGGCTGACGAGCGCAGGCGAGTGCGCCCCGGTGGCCGCATCGGCGAAGGTGAGCGCGACGTCTTTGGCCCGCACGTCGCGGCCATTGACGCGGTAGGCGCTGCCTGCGCCGCGTTCGATCCGGCGGGTGACGACCAGTTCCTCGCCGCCGTCATCCTCGGCATGGAGCACAACTTCGGCAAAATCGCGCGGCGGGCGGGTGGAGGTGCCCGCGAAGATCACGTCCTCCATTCCGCCCGAGCGCAGCGACTTGGCCGAGGTTTCCCCCATGACCCAGCGGATGGCTTCCAGGAGATTGGATTTGCCGCAGCCATTGGGGCCGACCACCCCGGTCAGCCCTGGCTCGATGCGCAGTTCCGCTGGCTCGACGAAGCTCTTAAAGCCGCTGAGCTTGAGCCGGTGGATCTGCATCAGGCTGGTGCCTTGACCCCGCTACCGGTCAGCGCGCGCCGGCGCGCTGGAGCAGCGGTTCGAGCTGCGGCCACTGGTTCACCTCAAGCTTCTTGCCGTTGAGGATGAAGGTCGGCGTGCCGGTGATCTTGAGCTCTTCCGCCTGCGCGGTCGAAGCGTCGGCGATCGCCTGCACCGCCTTGGCATCGGCAAGGCAGGTGCGGGCCTGATCGGCGCTGAGGCCGCGTGCGGCGAAGAAATCGATCAGCCCGGCGGCCTGCGCGATGGTGACAAAGCGCTGTTCGACCGGCTGGTTGCCGGCTGCCTGATACAGGGACTGATTGGATTCAACTGCGGCGAAGAAATCGTTGAGCGCCAGCCACGCCTGATCGGACAGCGGCAGCATGCTCTCTTTCGCGCCGCAACGCACCAGCGTCGCGATGGCGAGATCGATCGGATCGCGCACCAGATTGCGCAGCTCGAAGCTGACGACGCCGCTGGGGATATACTTGTCCGCCAGCACAGGCTTGCCGGTGGCAGAGAAATTGGCGCAGGCGCCGCAGGTGTGCGAGGCATATTCGACCAGCTTCAAGGGTGCGTCGGGATTGCCGATCATGTAGCCGCCTTCGGGCGTGACGGTGACGGTGTCCTTCCAGCTGGTGCCGGCCGGAGCGGCAATCTTGGGCATGGCTTCACCTTCAGCGACTTCGCCGGGGGCGGCTTCATCGCCGCAGGCCGCGAGCGCCAGCGGAGCAGCGGCAAGCAGGCCGAGCGCGAACAGACGGATGGGTTTCATCGCAACGTTGATCCTTGAACAATTGAAGAGAGAGGATAGCCGCGCAGCGCGCTGTGCAGCAAGGGCTGCGCGCCCGGTTTGTGAACAACTCGTCTCAGGGCGTGGGGCTCATACCAACGGGCCCTTCGGCAAAGCGTGCCGAGAGCACAGGATAGAGCGCCGTCCAGTTGTGGACATCGGTCAGCAGCTTGCCATCGAGCGCGAAGCTCGGGGTGCCCTCGATCTTGAATTCGAGCCGGTCAGCGGTGTCGTTGTCGATGATTTTCTGGGCGGCGGCATCATTCATCACGCAGCCATTGACCTCCGAAATCGACTGGCCGCGCTGCACCAGCATGTCGGCAAGGCCGAGCCCGCTGGCGGCATTCATGCGGCTGGCCTTGTCGGCGCGCGCCCAGATGGCCTGCTGGCTTTGCGGTGCGTTCTGGAACTTTGCCAGCCATGCGCTCTGGCCATACATGAAGGCGCGGTGGCGATCCTTGAAGCCTGCCGGATCGCCACATTGGGCGAGCAGCGTGACGGTGAGATCGAGCGCATTGCGGATCACAGGGCGCACCTCGACCGCCATCCGGCCGCGGATCAGCAGCGTGAGATCGATTGCCGGATCGCCCTCCATCGCAAAGCTGGCGCAGTGGCTGCAGGTGTAGCTGACGAATTCGATCAGGCGCGACTCGGCTTCCGGGTTGCCAAGCAGATGGCCGCGCTCGGTGGGGGCGACTGCGGCGCTCCAGTTGCCCTGCGGATCGACGCCTTTGAAGGCGCTGCGCGGCGCATCGGGGTTCTGCTGGGCAGCACCGGGTGCGGCCAGCGCGATGATCGCGGCGCAGAGCGCTGTGAGGGGACGCAAAATCATGTCGGGTCCTGTTCGGTTGCGGGGGAAGGCTGTTCGCCCAGCGAGCGGGCGAGGGATTCGAGCACGGTGCGCAGTTCGGGATCGCCGATATCGCGCAAGCTGTCGCCCAGTTCGAGCGGGATCGGTTTCAAGGATGGCGGCGGCTTGGCGGGCTTGTCAGCCAGTGCCGGGGTAACCGCGCCCTGCCGCAGCTTGACCCGCGCCACCGCCTTGTAACCGAAGAAGCGGTTCACCCGGTCGATGATTTCGGGGATCACCTGCTGGATCAGCGGGGCGTGCGCGGGGACAACCACCAGTTGCAGGATCCCCTCGACCTTTTCGCCCGGCGGGAAGCGGATCGCTTCGGGGCTGCACACGCGGGCGTGGTGGGGGCCGACGATCTCGGGCCAGCGGGTGACGACCGAGCTCTGCACAAAGCCAAAGCGGCGGAAGGCGGTGCGGCCGATTTCGGGCATGAGATCGCCGATCGGGCGCACGCCTTGTCCGCGCGGGCGGGCATAGGGCTTGGCGTTATTGCGGCCTACCGCTGCGCTGCTTGAGGCGTTCTTGCCGCCTACCGCTGCGCTGCTTGAGGCGTTCTTGCCGCCTACCGCTGCGCTGCTTGAGGCTGGAGGTTTCTTGTCGCTTCCCATGGTTACGGCTGCCATGCCATAGGCTCGGCGTGACCGCCAGTATCTCCGATACACTGCTCGCCTGGTATGACCGGAACGCACGCGACCTGCCGTGGCGCCTGCCGCCGGGGGCGCCTGTGCCCGACGATCCTGCCTGGCCCTACCGCGTGTGGCTGTCCGAGGTGATGCTCCAGCAGACCACCGTGGCGGCGGTGAAGCCCTACTTTGCCAAGTTCACGAGCATCTGGCCCACGGTCGAGGCGCTGGCCGCGGTCCCCGAGGACGACGTCATGGCGGCGTGGGTGGGGCTGGGCTATTATTCGCGGGCCCGCAATCTGGTGAAATGCGCGCGCGCGGTGGCCGAGCGGGGCGGATTTCCCTCGACCGAGGCGGAATTGCGCCAGCTCCCCGGTCTCGGAGACTACACCGCCGCCGCGATTGCCGCGATTGCCTTTGGGCAGCGCGCTGTGGTGGTCGATGCCAATGTCGAGCGGGTGGCGGCGCGGTTGTTTGCGATCGACACGCCGCTACCGGGCGCACGCAAAGCGATCCGCGCCGCAGCCGAGACGATCACGCCCGAGAGCCGTGCCGGCGATTTTGCGCAGGCGATGATGGACTTGGGCGCGCAGACCTGCACCACGAGGGCCCCGCGCTGTCTGCTGTGCCCCCTGCGCGCGGATTGCGCAGCGCTGGCGCAAGGGGAACCTGAACGCCTGCCGGTCAAGCCTGCCAAGAAGAAGGTGCCCGAACGGCGCGGCACAGCCTTCTGGATTACCCGTAACAATGGCAGCGATGTGTGGCTCGTCACCCGCGCAGGAACGGGAATGCTTGGCGGGATGCGCGCGCTGCCCGATGACGGCTGGAGCGCGCAGGCGGACGGTTCGGGGGATAGACCGCTGGCAGGGGATTGGCGCGATTGCGGCGCCGTGCGGCACGGCTTTACCCACGCGCATCTCACGCTGGTGGTAAAGGCACTCGAAACCGCCGTAACGCCGCCGGGCGAGGGGTTCTGGTGGCCGGTGGAGCGGATTGGAGAGGCAGGTCTAGCGACCCTGTTCGCCAAGGCCGCGGCGCTGGCGCTGGCCGAAGCCTAGATCAGCCCGCCGCCAATGCTGAGACGCACGGCTGCGATCAGCAGCACGATCAGGCAGAAATTGCGCCCGCCATTCTGCGAGGACAGCGCGCCGATGATGATCCCGATCACAATCAGCGGCAGGGCGAGCCAATTGGCCCAGCCGAGCAGCGGAATCTGCGCCGGAATGACGATCACAAGGCTGACAAGGCCGACGAGATAGGCGAGGATATTGAGCATGTGTCTTATATGAATAGGACACCTGCAAAATGCAAGCCTGTAGGCCGTTCCTGCGATTGACCCATGCCGCACTCTGCCGCAGACAGGGCGCCGATTGCCTCTTGCCGGAGATTCCTTCTCGATGAACACGCTGCTTGCCGCCGAAACCGCCGTCCTCTCGCGCCGCACGCTGTTCCGCCAGAGCGCTATGCTGGCAGGCGGCGCGATGCTGACGACCCTGCCGTTCGGCCGCAGCCTGCTGGCACATGACGTTTCGGAAAGTTGGCCCAATGTCGCCGCGCTTGCAAAGCGTTATGTCGACAGCCGCAAACTCGCCAACCTGTTCCTGACCTTTGGCTGGGAGCAGGAAGATCACGCCCATACCGTGGGCGGCGGCACGCTGTCGCTGGCGCGGCCGACGCCGGTGGACGAGAACTCGCTGTTCCGGATCTATTCGATGTCGAAGCCGATCACCGGCATGGCGACCATGATCCTGATCGACGAGGGCAAGCTTGGCCTCGATCAGCCGCTGCACGAGATCCTGCCCGCTTTTCGCGATATGCGCGTGCTGGTCGATCCGGCCGGCCCGCTCGAGAACACCGTGCCGGCAGAGCGGCCGATCACCATCCGCCAGCTGCTCACCCACACCGCGGGGCTGGGCTACCAGATTATCAGCAAGGGGCCGCTGCTCGCTGCCTACAACGCTAATGGCCTTGTCGGCGGACGGGTGAGCAAGATGCCGATCCCGGGCTTCCCGGCAGTCACCCCCGCACCGGGGCTCGAGGCCTGGGCCGACCGGCTCGCGGGCCTGCCGCTGATGTATCAGCCAGCCGCCAAGTGGAGCTATTCGTGCAGCATCGATCTGCTCGGCCGGGTGATCGAGGTTGCCAGCGGGATGGAATTCGAGGCCTTCCTGAAGGCGCGCATTTTCGAGCCTTGCGGCATGACCAGCACCTATATGCAGGTGCCGCAGAGCGAGGCGTCGCGGCTCACCGACAATTACGGCATCCTTGGCGGCAATGCCTTCCCGCTCGATCCCGGCCCCGCCTCGATCTTCCTCGATCCGCCCGAGGTTCCGGCCGGCGGCGGCGGGCTGGTGTCGAGCCCCAAGGATTATGACCGCTTCCTGCGGATGCTGCTCGGCTACGGCATGATCGACGGCGTGCGCGTGATGAGCGAGGAGGCGGTGCGGGTCGGCACATCGGACCTGATGCCGGCAACGGTCGATACCAAGGGCAGCTGGCTGGAAGGGCAGGGGCATGGTGCGGGCGGACGCTCGGTCGGCCAGACCTTCGGCTGGGGCGGGGCGGCAGGCACGCTTGCCGCGGTCGATTTCGGCCTCAAGCTGCGCTCGACCCTGTTCACCCAGTATATGCCGTCCGAGGCCTATCCAATCCGAGACGAATTCCTCGCCGCGCTGGAAGCCGATCTGGCGGCAATGCGCAGCAAGAAGGCCGCGTGATGCACCACCCCGCAGCGCCTGCTCCCGCGATGGCCTTCGCCGGGTCGCCGATTGACCGGGCCGATCACATCCGCACCGATGATGCGGCGCTGGCCGAGTTGATGAACTGGCGCGCGCGGGTGCTGATGATGGACGGGCTGCTGCCGGGCGTGGACGACCAAGGCGGCCTTGTCTGGGGCAGCCTCGCCGATGTCGCGCCGGAGGCCGAGCTGGTGTTTCTCGGGCTGATGGACGGCAAGGCGCATTTCGCTCCCGTCCCGCCTGCCGGAGCAGATGGCCCGGCCTATGCCATGCCCTCGGCGTGGCAGGTGATGCAGCTGCTCTCGCCGCCCGATCTGGCGATCTATGGCGGGGCGCGCAGCCTTGTCGACTGGCACGCACGCCACCGCTTCTGCGCACGCTGCGGCGCGCCGACCAAGCTGGTCAAGGGCGGCTGGCAGCGGCATTGCGACGGCTGCGGCGCGGATCACTTCCCGCGCACCGATCCGGTGACGATCATGCTGGTCGAGCACGAAGACAGTCTGCTGCTCGGCCGCCAGCCGCGCTTCCCGCCCAAGATGTATTCCGCGCTCGCAGGCTTTGTCGAACCGGGCGAGACGATCGAGGAAGCGGTCGCGCGCGAGATCCACGAGGAAGCGGGCGTCCGGGTGCGCGATGTGCGCTATATCGCGAGCCAGCCGTGGCCCTTCCCGAGCCAGTTGATGATCGGCTGCACGAGCGTGGCCGACGATCCCGAACTCACCATCGACACCACTGAACTCGAGGACGCGCGCTGGTTCACCCGCGCCGAACTCGAAGAAGCGCGCGCGGCGGGCGAGGCGGGCACCGAGCTGCTCTATTTCCCGCGTCCCTTCGCCATCGCGCACCACCTCATTGCATGGTGGCTCGACCGGTGACGCAGGCGCTGACAATCGACATCTATTCCGATGTCATGTGCCCCTGGTGCCTGATCGGTTACGGGCAATTGTCCAAGGCGCTGGCCGAGCTTGAGGGCGAGATCGCGGCGGAAATCCGCTGGCGACCGTTTGAATTGAACCCCGACATGGCGCTCGAGGGCGAGGAGCAGGAAGCGCATCTCCAGCGCAAATATCGCCGCCCGGCTGAGGAAGGCGTTGCCTTGCGCGGGCAGATGAAGGCGAATGCGGAGGGCGCAGGGGTGTCGCTGTCCTATGAGGGTGAGGGTGAAGCCCCGCCGGCGATGATGTGGAACACCCGCGATTGCCACAAGCTGCTGGCCTTCGCGCTCGAACAGGCCGGGCCCGCGGTGCAGACCGCCTTGAAGCTCGCGCTGTTCCGCGCCCATTTCAACCAGCGCGCCAACCTTTCGGATCGCGATGTGCTGCTCGATATCGCGGCCGAGGCAGGCTTGCACCGCGCGGCGGCCAAGGCGGCGCTTGACGATCCCGATCTCGAAGCCCGCGTCCTCGCCGAGGAACAGCAGGCGTGGGATCTCAACATCTCGGGCGTGCCGGCGATGATCGTCAATGATCGCTTCATGATCCCCGGCGCGCAGGCGCCCGAGGTCTACATCAACGCGCTGCGCCGCGTGGCAGCAAAAAGCCGGGAAGCCAGCTAAGGCTCCCCGGCTCTTGCGACCCCTCAAGGGGCTTGCAGCTTACATCGTCCAGCGTGCGCCGATGAAGAACGAATGGCCGATCGGGCTGGCCGGATAGGCGCGCTCGGTGATGAAGGGCTTCACGTCCGAAAGGTTGTTGACCCCGCCGAAGACCTGCAGGCCCATGTCGGTGAAATCATAGGATGCGGTGATATTGTGCATCCAGGTTTCATCGGCGAGCCCTGCTGGGCCGAACTGGGCGTCGATCGTTTCGATCTCGACCCCCCGCAGCGCCATCTCGCCGAGATAGTTGACGGTGTAATCGAAGTTGAAATCGCCGTAGCCATAGCTTGCGGTCGCGCGGCCCGACCATTCGGGGCGTTGCAATTCGCCCAGCTCGGGATCGATTCGGGAAAGGTCGGTCGGATCGAAGAAGAAATCGATCTTGTCGACCCACGAGGCGGTGGCCGAGATACCGAACCGGTGCTCGCCCATGCTGGTGTTGTACGAGACCGAGGCATCGACCCCGGCGGTCTCGATCCGGACGAAGTTGATGGTCGTCAGGTTCAATGAGGTGAAGCCGAGGAACTGCGCCGAAGCCGTATCGCGGTTGCGGGTGAAGCTGTTGCAGAAGTCGTTCGGGAAGGTCGAACTGTCGTAGCAGTTGTCGACCACATCCTGCGCTGCCACCGTGCTGATCGCGTCGTCGATCTGGATGTTGTAGTAGTCCGCCGTGAACGCGAGGCCGGGGATGAAGCGCGGATGCAGCACCACGCCGACGGTGTAGGTATCGGCGGTTTCCTCGCGCAGATCGGGGTTGCCCGCGATGGTTCCGGCAAAGCGCGCGCTCAGCGGATCGGAGAAGCCTTCGGGGATCCCGTCCGCGCGGCAGTTGGCGATGCGGTTCTGGACGTTGGCATCGCCATTGGCCACCAGCGCGTCAATCTCGGCCTGATCGCACGGGTCGAACGGACGGAAGAAGGCAGCCTGCGGCGGAGCGAAGAGCTCCGAGATGTTCGGCGCCCGCACCGCGCGCGAATAGGTGCCGCGCACGCGGATGTCCTCGATCGGCGACCAGAACCCGTTGATGGCATAGGTGAACACACCGCCGACCGTGCTGTAGTCCGAGAAGCGGCCCGCCAGTTCGAGCCGGAGCTCCTTGATGAAGGGCACATCCTCGATCAGCGTCGTGCCGAGCTCGCCGAAGAGCTCGATCACATCATACTTACCGCCCGAGTCCTGGAAGAACCCGTCGGGCGGGGTGCCGAGCGAGGTCTGCGAGAAGCCGTTGCCGTCAAAGCCCGAGGCATCGCCCACGAACTGTCCGGCGGTGCCGTCAACCGTGGTCACAGGCAGGATGCCGCGCACCAGCGCATCGAACTGCGAACGGCTCTTTTCCTCGCGATACTCCGCGCCGACGGCGAACTGGATGGAGTCATAGGGCAGGTTAAAGAAGGCCGAGGTGTCGCCGCTCACCAGCGCGTGGAGCTCCAGCTGCTCGGTGCGGAACTTGTTGATCGTGGTGGTGGTGATGAAGTCGATCGCTTCCTGGCTGATCGCGCCGGGGCCGAACAGGTTGGCCGGACGGCAATCGCCTTGTCCGGGGACGAAGGTGAGGTAGCCGAACTCGCCGGTCGGGATGCCGAACGGGGTCGAAGGCGAACGGGCTGCCGGGTTGATCTCGCTGCGGCACACCGGATTGCCCTGCGCATCACGGGTCACGTCGATCGCCGCGAGGAAGCGGTCATACAGCACGTTGTTGCGGTTGATCGCCTTGAGATCGTAGCGGCCCCAGTTGGCCGAGACATCATAGGAGATCTCGTCCGACAGATCGCCCTTCACCCCGCCGACAAAGCGGAAGGTTTCCGAGATGTTGGTATCGATATTGGGGCCGAGGTCGGTCGGGTCGCGGGTGATGAACAGCCCGCCGGCATTGTCCGAAATCGGACGCAGCACCGCCGGGATGAAGGGGTTGTCGGGCGACACGGTCAGAAGATCGTAGAACGAGTTCTGGTTGGTGCCGAACACGGTTTCCTGACGGAAGAACTTGCCCTCGAAATAGACGTTCATCGCGTCGTTGACGTCGAAATCGGTCAGAAGGTTGATGCCGTAGCGTTCGGTCTGCGGGATCAGGAAGCCGTTATTGTCGAAGATCGTGCCTTCGCCGCCAAAGGAGTTGAAGTTGCTGGCGATGAGGCCGTCCTCGTCGAGCACTTCGATCCCGTTCTGGGTGGCGATGAAGCACCCGCCGAGCGCGCCGAAGCCGTTATAGTCGAACAGCCCGTTGAAGCCGACAAAGCTCTCCGTGCAGTCGCTGCGGCCATCGCGGTCGATATCGGAATTGGGATCGGCAAAGTCGCCCGGGATGATCACCCCCCCGGCCGAGGTGATCGGGAAGCCGTATTGCGGCGCGATGATGCGGGTCGGCCCTGCCAGTGCGCGGTCGATCAGCGCCTGTTCGGCCGCGGTCGGGTTGGTGCCGGTCGGGAAGATTGCCCGGTAGCGCGAGCTGCCCGGCGTCGGGATGGTGAAGCCATAGGGGTAGAACCCGCGCGCCAGGCTGAAGAAGTTGCTGAAGTTGGGGGTGTTGGCGCCCAGATCGCCGCGCTGGAAGCGCAGTGCCGGGTTGGGGCCATCGTCGGCGATCAAGCCGTCGCGGAACTGCGCGCGGTCGCCGAAGCGCAACCCGTCGTCGCGGCTGTAATCACCCACCAGCGTGACGTTGCCGCGCCCGTCGGCGAAGTTCTTGCCGAACTTCACATAGGCATCGATGTTGCCGCCGTCGCTATTGTCGGAAATCCCGCCGCTGAGGCCGAGCTCGAGCCCGTCGAACT
>Ga0315899_10001243_pt1 | contig 29390 bp, 28 predicted proteins | sample LakEriMetagenome_2_FD_203518 | JGI IMG/M metagenome (GOLD analysis project Ga0315899, IMG submission 203518) | Freshwater fungal communities from buoy surface, Lake Erie, Ohio, United States - Buoy 4 MA112 | ecosystem: Environmental > Aquatic > Freshwater > Lake | place: USA: Lake Erie, Ohio... | reverse complement strand
TCATGTTAGAGTTTACGTTTCACTTCCACTTCTTCGAAAGCTTCTACAATGTCTCCGATTTTGAGATCGTTGTAATTTTTAATTACCAAGCCACACTCCATTCCCGAAGTAACTTCTTTCGCATCATCGCGGAAACGCTTCAAGCTTGAAAGTTCGCCGGTGAAGATTACGATACCATCGCGTACCAAACGGATTCGGCTATTTCTAGCAATTTTGCCGTCGAGCACTTGACATCCGGCAACCGTTGCTTTATCGAAGCGATAGGTTTCCTTGATTTCAACATTGGCCATGATCTTCTCTTCCACTGTTGGCTCAAGCATCCCTTCCATCGCACTTCTGATTTCTTCGATGGCATTGTAAATGATGGAGTACAATTTGATCTGTATGGATTCGTTTTCGGCAAGTCTTGCGGCTTGCAGCGATGGTCTTACGTTGAAACCGATGATAATGGCATCTGATGCGTTCGCCAAAGTGACATCACTTTCCGTAATTGCACCCACTGCTTTGTGAATCACTTTCACCACAATCTCCTCCGTGCTCAGCTTCTGCAACGAATCGCTCAAGGCTTCCACCGAACCGTCCACGTCACCTTTGATGATCACATTCAATTCTTTGAAATTGCCCAGCGCCAAACGACGGCCGATCTCATCCAAAGTGATGTGTTTCTTGGTGCGCATACCTTGTTCGCGCAAAATCTGTCCACGCTTGTAGGCGGTTTCTCTAGCATCTGCTTCGTCTTCAAAAACTTTGAAAGTTTCGCCGGCCTGTGGAGCGCCGTTCAAGCCCAAGATCAATACGGGTGTGGATGGCGGCGCAGTCTCGATGCGTTGATTGCGCTCGTTGTACATCGCTTTCACTTTACCGAAATATTGTCCGGAAACGATCATGTCGCCCTGGTTCAATGTGCCGTTCTGTACAAGTATGGTGGCCACATATCCGCGACCTTTATCCAGCGAGGCTTCGATGATGGTACCTGAAGCCTGTTTGTTTGGATTGGCTTTGAGTTCAAGAATATCTGTTTCAAGAAGAATTTTTTCGAGTAGCAAATCCACGTGCAATCCTTTCTTGGCGCTGATTTCCTGGCTTTGGAATTTACCACCCCAGCTTTCTACGAGAATGTTCATTCCCGCGAGTTGCTCCTTGATTTTTTCAGGATTCGCACCGTCTTTATCAATTTTATTGAAAGCAAAGATCATAGGCACATTGGCTGCCTGTGCGTGAGAGATAGCTTCTTTGGTTTGTGGCATCACGGCATCATCTGCAGCCACCACAATCACAGCGATATCAGTAACTTTTGCACCACGGGCACGCATAGCCGTAAACGCTTCGTGACCCGGCGTATCAAGGAAAGTAATGGCTCTGCCGTCGGGAAGTGTTACTTCGTAGGCACCGATATGCTGCGTGATCCCTCCGGCTTCCCCTGCAATCACATTGGTTTGACGGATATAGTCGAGCAATGAGGTTTTACCATGATCAACGTGACCCATGATGGTCACAATTGGTGGACGTCCGGTGAGATCTTCAGGATCGTCTTCTTCTTCTTCCACTTCAAGTTCGGCCGCATCATCAACACCGATGAATTCCACTTCGAAATTAAATTCTCCGGCTACAAGTTCAATCACGTCTGCTTCCAAACGTTGGTTGATAGAAACCATAATGCCGAGGCTCATACATTTACTGATCACGTCTGCAAAACTTACATCCATGAGATTGGCAAGCTCACTTACAGAGATGAACTCAGTAACCTGTAGCTTGTTGCTGACTTCGCCTTCAGACATCTGCTCAGCCATTTCCTCGCGCTTGGCTTTTCTGTATTTGGCTTTAAGACTTTTGCCACGACCACCGCTACCGGCGAGTTTGGCTTGTGTCTGCTTGAGTTTTTCCTGTATTTCTTTTTCGTCGATGATTTTATCTTCACGTTTCGCTCCGCCACGCTGGAACCTTCCGCCACGATCTGCATCTCTGCCATCAGGAATCGCTTTGCTTCCCTTCTGACCATCTGCTTTTTTCTGAATTGGTATGCGTTTGCGTTTTTGCTTTTCGTCTGCTGAATCTCTTTTGGGCCTGTTGTCCGATGCAACCGGCAATACTATTTTGCCGAGGATTTTGGGACCGGAGAGTTTTTCCGCCTGAATATTTTCAATTGTCGGTGGAGCAATTTCTTTGGGTTCTGGAATGTCTGCAACAGGAGCCACAGGTTCTTCTTCTTTTTTCGCTTGGTTGACTACCGGAGCAACTTTCTCTTCAATTGGTTCCTCTTCTTTTTTCTTTGTTGATTTCTTTGGTCGGGTAGAAGAATCTATTGCATCGAGATCGATTTTGGCCAACACTTTCAGTCCCTCCATTTCCGGCGCTTCGATTTTTGAAATTTCGGGCTCCGGCGCTGGCGCCTCTGCTACAGGCTCTTGCTTCTCTTCCACAACAACCTCCTTGGGTTTCTCCGCTTTCTTCTTGATGGAGAGGTCTTCTTCATCTTTTTTCTTTTTCTGTTCCGCTGCACCCTTGGGCAAATCTACCTGCTCCGCCTTTTGCTTGGCGGCCTTGTCCTGCTGGAATTCTGCCTGCAGAACACGGTACATGGCTTCCGTGAGTTTGGAGGTGGGCTTCAGATCATCGGCGCTGAAACTCTTGGACACAAGAAATTCAATCAGCGTATTCGTGCCGATGTTGAACTCCTTGGCCGCGGCCATCAATCTGGGTGTGTTTGTTTCTGACATGCTTTTATTGCTGTCGCCTGTTGCTTTCAACGACGACGGTTATTTTCGTGAATATTAATGTTTATCAGTCTCTGTCGAATTCTTCCTGCAGAATTTTTCTGATATCCATGATCGTTTCTTTTTCAAGATCCGTTCTGCGTTCGAGCTCTTCAGCCGTCAAGGCGAGAACGGAGCGTCCTGTATCACAACCAACGCGCTTCAATTCGTCGATGATCCAGGAATCAATTTCATCGCTAAACTCTTCCAGATCGATATCAAACTCTTCCTCGTCTCCTTCATTGTCTCTAAACACATCTATTTCGTATCCGGTAAGTTCGCAGGCCAGTTTAATATTGACACCTCTGCGACCAATGGCCAGTGAGACCTGATCGGGAACAAGGTATACTTTGGCATGCTTTTTCTCATTATCCATATCGATGCTGGTGATCTTGGCCGGCGTCAGCGAACGCTGAATCAACAGCTGGATATTGTTGGTCCAGTTGATCACATCAATATTTTCATTTCTCAATTCACGTACTATACCGTGAATCCTGCTTCCCTTCATGCCCACACAAGCACCTACAGGATCGATTCTGTCGTCAAAGCTTTCAACAGCCACCTTGGCACGCTCTCCCGGATCGCGAACAATTTTCTTGACCACGATAAGTCCGTCAAATATTTCTGGCACTTCAATTTCCAGAAGTTTTTCGAGGAACATTGGGCTTGTTCTTGAAAGAATAATGACAGCCTGGTTGTTTTTCAGTTCCACTTTCCTCACAACAGCTCTTATCGTGTCGCCTTTTTTAAAGAAATCACTTGGTATCTGTTCTGATTTAGGCAAAATCATTTCGTTGCCATCTTCATCCAGTACAAGCATTTCTTTTTTCCAAACCTGATAAACTTCGCCACTGACGATGTCGCCTATGCGATCTTCATATTTTTTGATCAAAACATTTCGCTTCAGGTCATTGATTCTTGCAGCAAGTGTTTGCTTGCCGGCCAAGATGGCCCTGCGCCCGAATTCTTTTTGAATGTCCACTTCTTCATACAACTCTTCTCCCACTTGATAGTCGGGTTCAATAAGAATGGCGTTTTTGTATTCAATTTCGGTGAGTGTATTATAAAGGTCATCGTCGTCCACAATGGTTCTTCTTCTGAAAATCTCCAGATCACCTTTCTGATCATTCACAATCACGTCGAAATTCTCGTCGCTTCCGTATTTTTTGCGGATCAGGGTTTTGAAAACGTCTTCCATTACTTTCATCAGCGTGGGACGGTCAATGCCTTCTGCTTCTTTGAATTCCTGAAACGATTCTATCAAATTTATACTTGCCATATGCAACTCCGGAACTTTCCCTCAGGGGCCCTGCCGGATCAGGGTTTTGATGATGAATTAAAATTGTATGAGAACTTTTGTTTGTTTGATCTCCTGAAAAGGAATGGACAACTGGTGCACCACCGCCTTCTTTCCTTTGCCTTCCGTAAATTCAATGGTTACAGCATCTTCTTTCACCTCGATCATTTTTCCTTCTTTGATGGTGCCGTCAACATAAGTCACTTGCACATTTCTGCCTACATTCTTCAGATATTGGCGATGCATTTTCAACGGCTCATCTATCCCGGGACTGGACACCTCGAGCGAAAAATCGCCATCAGGATAAAGACCCGCCTCTTCCATTTGTTTGTAGAGCGCCCTGTTGATGCGAATGCATCTCTCAATTCCCAATCCAGTATCCGCATCAAGAAAAATCTTGAAATTATGGGTCGGTTTGATACGGATATCAACCAAAAAAATATCGTCAACCAGCAAGGGTTGAAGCATTTGTTTAACGGTATCTATAGCTTGTTCGCTCATGAGTGCTGATAAAAGAAGAAGGGAACGACACCGTCCCCTTCTCTAGCTTTAACACCGCAAAGATAGGCCGTAATTGAAGATTTACCAAAACAGAATCAAATAAAGGGCATGATTTTAGGCTTTTGTTTATGAAAATGTCCAAGTAACTTTGCAGCTATGCCGGAAATCATTTACGAATTCATCATTGCTTACATCATATACAAACTCGTTTTCGGCTTTGTAGTGCCCGTGTATCGCACCGGAAAAATGATGAAAGACAGCATGAGTAAAATGCAGGAGGACATGTCTCGTGCCCAGGAGCAGTTTTACCGTCAGCAGGAGCAGCAGCAATCCCGGCCGTCAACAGAAAAACCCAGGGGTATCGATGACGATTACATTGATTATGAGGAAGTTAAATGATAATAGTACTTGTTTTTACAGCTTCCTATCCTGTTACCCACAAGCTTAACCTACCTTTGCCCCAATGGATAAGTCAAACTTTGTAGACCAGATCAAGATTTTCTGCCGTAGCGGGCATGGTGGCGCGGGCAGCAAACATTTCATGCGCAACAAACTCACAGCCAAGGGCGGGCCCGACGGTGGGGATGGTGGTCGCGGGGCACACATTATCCTGAAAGGCAACAACCAGCTTTGGACCTTGCTGCACTTGAGATATTTCAAGAATATTTTGGCTGAAAACGGAGAAAATGGCGGTTCCAACAACTGCACCGGCCGCAACGGTAAAGACATCATCATTGAGGTGCCTTTGGGAACTGTGGCACGCAGCGAAGATACAGAAGGCATTGATTGTGAGATACTTGAGCATGGACAAGAGGTAATTCTCATGAAAGGTGGCCGTGGCGGATTGGGCAATACCAACTTCAAAACTGCCACCAATCAGGCACCGGAATACGCCCAACCCGGCGAAGAGGGAGAAGAGGGAATCAAGGTGCTGGAACTAAAAGTATTGGCCGATGTGGGCTTGGTGGGATTCCCCAACGCTGGAAAATCCACACTCCTTGCAAGCATTACCGCAGCCAAACCCAAAATTGCAGACTATGCCTTCACCACACTGGTTCCACAGCTGGGCATGGTAGCCTACCGCGATTCCAAAAGTTTTTGCATAGCAGATTTACCCGGCATCATTGAAGGTGCCGCAGAAGGAAAAGGTTTGGGTCACCGATTTTTGAGGCATATCGAAAGAAATTCCGTGCTTTTGTTCCTGATCCCAGCAGACGCTAGCGACCATAGAAAAGAATACGAGATTTTGCGTCATGAACTGGAAAAGTATAACCCGGATATGTTGCAAAAAGATTTTGTAATCGCCATTTCGAAAGCAGATTTGCTGGACGATGAATTAAAAACAGCTATTGCTGCCGAACTCCCAAAAAACATTCCCCATATTTTCATTTCCTCAGTCACAGGCTCTCAGTTGCATCCGCTCAAAGATTTACTTTGGAACGCCCTGAATACTGGAGCAGATAAGTGATTCAATCAGCTGCTACTACGTATTTTCTACAAAATAAACATCTGTTGATAACCAATATTTGTCAGGTTCTGCCGGATGTTTTTATTTTAATGTTGAAATGCGTACTGCTGAAACCAAAACCAACCGCGTTGCACGCCTTGTGCAAATGATTTCTATTTTTGGAATCCTACTCACGCTATGCAGCTGTCCTTATCAATCAAAATACAAAATAGACTCGCAGCCACAGATTGCTTTAGACAGCAACCTGATTGGCGACTGGACTGGCAAAATGACAGAGGAATCGGGACGCCAGCGAAATGTGAAAGTACATTTAGAACAAAAAAACGAATTCGAATACAATATCTATTTCAGTGGTTATTTTGGCAGGTACAACAACCCCAATCCCAAAAGACAAGATACAATTCGCGGCAGCGCTTTTCTCAGCAACATAGACGACAATCGATTTCTGAACGTCAACCTCGATGGTAAGTATTACATCGCTCATGTCATTTATGAGCATGATCATCTTTCACTGCTGACAATGAATGAACACTTCACGAATTTTATTATTTTTTCGGATGCCGACATGAGAAAGCGACTGGCTTACCATTTCAAGACCAGAAGATTTCCTCTGTATGACGATGTATTCTCTCTCAAAAACATGTCGAGAGTTCCTTGAAAGGAATGAAACAAGAATTAATTTCTCCGGGTAAGATAAATCATGGTCACCATACACATGACCAGCAACATGGCCACAAACTGGTGTGCCGCCGCAAACCAGACGAATCCTGCATTTCCCGTGGCTGTAAGTAATGAGAAAACGCCGAGTGAAACCTGAATGAAAATTAACGCGAGAAAAATATTCCTGAATTTTTTTAACGCTTCCGGCATGTTGATTTTTCGTGTACTGAAGTAAAACATCAACGCAAGAATCAACAGCAGATAGGCGATGCCGCGATGAATGAAATGAATGGTGATTGGATTGTTGGTGACGTCTGAAAATAAAGACGCCTCTGTGCCCATGTGATCAGGAATCATTTTGCCGTTGATGGAAGGCCATGTAGGCGCGGTTTGTGCGGCCTTGAGACCCGCCATGAATCCACCGTATATCAATTGAAACAAAAAAACAACCAACATCAGCAACAACATGTTGTGATGCCACCTGCTTCTTAATTTTTCCTGCATTCGTGGTAATAAAGACAAAGCAAACCATAGTGTAAAAGACAATAACATCAACGCAGCAACGAAGTGTGTTGTGAGCTCGATGTGTCCTACAAAATATTTATCTGGTACGAGCCCGCTTTTCACCATGATCCAACCAATCGCACCTTGCATAGCACCAAATACAAATAAGAACAGCATGGGCACGACCATAGATTTGTCGAATTTCTTTTTCACGATGAAATACACAAATCCAATAAGAAAAACAACACCAATCATTCTGGCCCAAAAACGGTGAAACCATTCCCAGAAAAAAATGAATTTAAAATCGCTGATGGAATAATGCTGATGAAATGCCTTGAACTGGTCGGTGTTTTGATATTTATCAAATTCCGTTTGCCATGAAGCCGCATCAAGCGGAGGAAGAATGCCGGTGATGGGTTTCCATTCTGTAATAGACAGCCCTGATTCGGTGAGTCGCGTAATCCCTCCGAGCAGGACCTGTATAATGATCATACCAACTCCGATAAGCAACCAGTAAGCCACCTGTCGGCGATTGTTGGCAATGATAGATTCGCTTTTCATGAGGCAAAATTAATTCAATAGCTGTGGATTCATAAAAAGAGAATCCGAATTGACTGTTTTTATGGAAATTTGTTCCACAAAAAATGCTGCTTCCTTATTATAATAAAAATATCACCGAAGCCGGAGTCGACGAGGCGGGACGCGGTTGCTATGCCGGGCCTGTTTTTGCAGCAGCCGTGATACTCCCCAAAGAATTCCATCATCCATTACTCAACGATAGCAAAAAACTTTCCGAGAAGCAGCGTGATATATTGAGACCTATCATCGAAAAAGAGGCGATCGCTTATGCAGTGGAAATGGTTAGTCATCAAGAAATCGACAGGATCAATATCTTACAAGCATCATTCAAAGCTATGCATCTGTGTGTAGACAAACTAAAGATCAAGCCTGAGCTGCTGCTGGTGGATGGCAATCGGTTCAAGCCCTATCCTTTTGTGGCACACCAATGCATAGTGAAAGGCGATGGTAAATTTTCATCGATAGCTGCGGCGAGTGTGCTGGCGAAAACTCACAGAGATGCATACATGCAAAAAATCCACCTCGAATTCCCATATTTTCATTGGAACGAAAACAAAGGATACGGCACGCTGAGTCACCGAAAGGCGATTGCCTTGCACGGACTGAGCCATTATCACAGAAAAAGTTTCGACATAGTTAAATAGTCAGGCTTCGAAATTGCCTTTGCCTTGCCGTATGATTTCAAATGTGCCGGAAGTGCAGTCCACAACTGTTGAAGGCATGAATCCTCCCGGTCCGCTATCCACTACAATATCCACCCTGCTACCAAATACTTCATGGATATGCTCGGGGTCGGTATAATCCTCAACATTGTCGCCCGGCAGCGAGGCGCTCAATATGGGATTTCCCAAAGCCTCGAGAATTTCCATACAAATGAGATGGTCGGGAACGCGCAACCCGATGGTAGATTTTTTCGTTTGCAACAACTTGGGCACCTGTTTGCTTGCCGGTAAAATAAAGGTGAATGGTCCGGGCAAATGATGTTTCAGCAGGCGATATAATGGTGTATCGATGCTTTTGGTATAATCACTGAGATGCGAGAGATCTTTGCAGATAAAAGACAATTGGGCCTTTAGGGGGTCGATATTTTTGATTTTACAGATACGCTCCACTGCTTTGGGCTGATGGATGTCGCAACCCAGCCCATAAATCGTATCGGTGGGATAAACCACCACTCCGCCTCCTCGCAAACAGTCTGCGATCTCTTTGATTTTTCTTGGTTGCGGATTTTCGGGATGCACTTGAATGATCATGCACACAAAATAAAACAAATATCCTTCGTTGAAAACATGACATTGATTATTCCCCTAATTTTGCTCGGTTTTTTTATCCTAAAAACAAACTCCATGTCACTCATCACTGTCGGCACTATGGCTTTTGATGCCATCGAAACACCTTTTGGAAAAGTTGATAAAATTGTAGGCGGCTCGGCGACTTATGTTGCCTATGCGGCAAGCAATTTTTTGCAACCCGTTAATCAGATTTCCATCATCGGTAACGACTTCCCCGATACAGAGCTGGAAACACTTAAAAGCCGCGGCGTAAAAATCGACGGTGTAGAAATGGTGCCCGATAAGAAGTCTTTCTTCTGGAGTGGAAAATACCATCTGGACATGAACTCCAGAGACACGTTGGTAACAGACCTGAATGTGCTTGCCGATTTTAATCCTGTAGTACCGGACAGTTACCAGGACAGTGAGTTTTTGATGTTGGGCAACCTGATGCCAAAGCTTCAGATGAGTGTGATCGATCAGATGAAAGTTCGTCCAAAACTGATTGTAATGGATACGATGAATTTCTGGATGGATGTGGCGATGGATGATTTGAAGGAAGTTTTGAAAAAAGTAGATGTATTGCTGGTGAACGACGCCGAGGCACGCCAATTGAGTGGAGAGATTTCGCTGGTAAAGGCGGCTCGTAAAATCATGGAGATGGGACCTCGTTTTTTAATTATCAAAAAAGGCGAGCACGGAGCATTGCTGTTTCATGAGAATCATGTTTTCTTCGCGCCCGCACTTCCTTTAGAAGAAGTCTTCGACCCAACAGGCGCTGGCGATACTTTTGCCGGTGGTTTTATCGGACATCTCGCAAAAACAAAAGACATCAGCTTCGACAATATGAAACGCGCCATCATCGTAGGAAGCGCGCTGGCAAGTTTCTGTGTAGAAAAATTCGGACCTGAAAGACTGAAGGAAATCACCCGCGCAGATATCGATGCACGCATCAGCGAATTTGTGAGTCTCGTAAATTTTGATATTGATCTCGGCTAATCATGCTGGAAATTATCCTGCTAATATTTCTTACTCGGAACATCGGTAAAATCGCCATTCAAAAAGGCGAAAAGCCCGGTATATGGAAATTGTTGACTGTTTTGTTGTGGATTGTATGTGAGATCATCGGCACTTTTTTAGCGGTGATTTTATATGGATTCTCTCCTGATAATATTTTCAGCATCATTGCATTTGCGCTGTTCAGCGCATTCGGCGGCTATCTCATCATCAGAGCCATACTCACAAACAAGCCCGATGCGCATCAGCGTTAATTGACTATCCACTACGTCATTTCAAAATCACCGCATTTTTGAATACTTCTTTCTTCCCTTTCAAGTTGAATACTTCGGTGAAGACAATATAGACCGAACCAGGCAATCTATTCCCGAAGTCATCTAGCCCATCCCAGTTGATTTTCTCTGTCGTTCCGCATAAGTAGGCTTGTTTTAATTTTTTTACAGCGTTTCCATTTTGATTAAATACAACTATCGAAGCCACATTTCCGGGTTCTTGAAATTGATACGTGATGGTGAGGTAATCATCTTTTCCATCATTGTCCGGAGAAATGACTGTCGGACTCAAAGAAATGGCCCCTGCAGTCGAGAAACGCATTGATGCTTGTGAGTTTTTATATCCAGGTGTTGCATAACCAACTCCGGTAGACGCGCTGTGCCAATTGGTCGGTTCCTGTGTTTTTGTAAAGGGATTGATTCTTTCCAGCGAAACACCTTCATCATCCTCAAGTAATTTGAAATGCCAATCGCTATCGTAATTCAACTCATCCACTATTGTCCCTGATGGATTCAACAACAACACATTTCCTTCGTCATCATTAAACGATGGCATAGCCGCTACCTGAATGACTATCGCTGTATCAGGAATAAGATAATTGATGCGAGTCAGATGGGCGTCTGTTGTAATGACAATATGGTCGCCGGGAAAACATAAGTAAGCTTCGGTAGTGATGGCCTCTATGTTGGACACATTATCTGCATCGTCCCGATTGGCTAAATACAAAGCTTTCAAATCAACAATCGCATTGCTTTTATTTTTCAATTCCACAAAGTCAACCCCGCCTGGCCGAGGATTGAACAATACTTCATTGATGACCATCTGATCGGTAATCGCGCTTATAGGGATGCCCACTTTTGCCTCACGATACATCCCTACTTCATTATGAAGACAATCACACACACCATTAACATCTACTTGATAAACCATCATTGTATCCATTGGCCTGGACAACTTCAACACCACCTGATCAAAAAGAGGTGGCACCACAACAGCTGCTAAAGGATGCCCCAACCCTTCGCTGATCGAATATTTATTTATATCACAAGCCAAGACGCTGTCAAGAGACTCGTTGAACCACAACAACACATGCAGACTATCTGCGATCGTTGCCCGAAGCAATCGAGGAGGACTTGTATCCGGATTTACCGCATCCTCACTATTGATGCGGCCGGGACTTCCTCCCAATGTTGATCTGCTTGCCTTCCAATTGGTTAACCCTTCGCATGGATTATTAACGTCCATCATCTCCAACGTCCAGCCTCCTTGTTTTTTAAGCTCATTTTGGTACCATTCGTCTGAATAATTCACAGTATGAATCACCGACCCGTCGGGAGCCGATAAGTACAAGAGATCGCCTGTGTTGATTAAAGATGGAAAAGAAGTGACAGAAAAAGAGGATCCGAATGCCTTCATCGCCGCCACCCCGCCACTGCTGCACACAATGACAACACTATCCGGCGCAAGCTGCCAATCCGGCATCGGACCACTCCTTCCTATCGACCTACATAACCTCCAACCCATCAAATTAATTTTAAACGGACTTACATTTCTGACTTCAATCCACTCCACGTCCGGCAAGCTGACAGCAGGGGTGGGGTCGGCCATGATTTCGTCTATCACAAGATCGAATGGCGCCGGTTTATATATCAATAACGCTACTGTATCCTCGGGCATAAGATTGCCAACGCTGTCCTTGATTCCATGAATATACAAGTGCAAATTCATCCGCTCGGGCAAATCAGCTGTATATATCAAACTTACCAGCCTGTTGCCCGAATTCAGATAGGCCATTAAAAGTCCGCTAGGAATTTCATGCATCAGATAGGATTGATTCGCACCGGCAGTTATAGCATCCACAGGCTCGGAAAACAAAATCTCAATCCTGTTTGAACCAGCTATATATGCTGTATCAATATGTGGAGGTATCGTATCAGTTTGAGCCTTGCTTGCTCCTAAACATAAGCTCCATAAGAAAAATAAAAGGGTGTGTTTCATATGTTTGCCACACAAACCTAAATCGCAAAACACTGAAGTCACTTTAGTTTCACCATTAGCCGGAGAAGAAACGACTATAGTCGACATCTTCGGCTCGATTAATTTTCATTTTACATCAACGCGAGATGATTTAATTTTGACAAACAGAATTATGCGTAGAGGGAAATCAATGAATTTAATCTTTAGCTTCTACTCTTAGAATTTTGAATTAATAATTTATTTATGAAAGTTGCTGTTGTTGGTGCTACAGGCCTTGTTGGGACGAAAATGTTGCAGGTACTGCAGGAAAGAAATTTTCCCATAACTGAGCTGATTCCCGTTGCATCAGAAAAGTCCGTAGGTAAACAAATTCTTTTCAAAAATCATCCATATACAGTTGTCTCCATGTCGGACGCTATTGCCATGAAACCACAGGTGGCGCTATTCTCTGCCGGTGGCCAAACTTCTCTTGAATGGGCGCCAAAATTCGCCGAAGCGGGCATCAGGGTCATCGACAATTCAAGTGCATGGAGAATGGATCCTGAGAAAAAACTGGTGGTGCCGGAAGTCAATGCGGATGTGCTGACTGCAACTGACATGATTATTGCCAATCCCAATTGCTCCACCATACAATTGGTCGTTGTGCTCAAACCCTTACACGATAAATACAAAATCAAAAGAGTAGTCGTGAGTACTTATCAGAGTGTCACGGGAACCGGAGTCAAAGCTGTGGCACAACTCATGAACGAGCGAAAAGGAATCGAAGGTGAAATGGCTTATAAATATCCTATCGATCTGAACGCCATCCCTCAAATTGATGTTTTTCTGGACAACGGATACACCAAAGAGGAAATGAAAATGACCAAGGAAACCGTGAAAATCATGGGCGACGACAGTATCAAACTCACGGCAACTTGTGTACGCATTCCTACTATCGGCGGACATAGCGAGTCGTTAAACATTGAATTTGAGAATGATTTTGATTTGAATGAAGTCAAATCATTGCTCGACGCCGCACCTGGCGTGGTATTGAAGGACGATATAGACAATTTTATCTATCCCATGCCTTTGACGGCTCACGACAAAGACGAAACTTTCGCAGGACGCATCAGACGCGATGAAACCCAGCCCAACACAATGAATTGCTGGGTGGTAAGCGATAATTTAAGGAAAGGGGCAGCCACCAATGCTATACAGATTGCAGAAGCCATGATGAGAAAAGGCTTTATTTAATTTGATTTGTTCTTGATAACTACCTTATGCATTCTCTTTATCTTTATCAGATAATACGCCATTCCATGAAAAATATTACTCGCTTCATGTTGATCGGATTAAGTTGTATTTTCTTTTTTAGCTGCAAAAAAGATGAAATCATTACTACCCCAGAACCCACAGGGATAATATCCGGTAAAATAGTTGCGCAAAACAACCGCACGCCAATCCCAAATGCATTGATATTTGTGACTACACCAAACGGATTTTACAGTACCTATACAGATGTTGACGGCAATTTTACGCTCACAGCCGCTGCCGGAGACAGAGATCTTCATATCCAAACTGGCAACGGTGATAAATTTCGCACCGTTCTTCGTGTAAGCATTACAGAAGACCAAACAACTATCTTATCGTTGCCTGTAAATCTGAATCAGGTCGCAAGCCTGGCATACATTCCGGGTACTTATGATAAAATCGAAAGCATTCTCAGAGACACTTTAGGTTACAATGCACAGTATATCGACCCAAACAACCTCATGAATATCATAGGGATCTCATCCTACGATGCCGTATTTATCAACTGCGGAACCATGAATTTCAACACCAATCCTACTACAGACAGCGTGCTCGCCAGGTATGTTTCGGCCGGCGGCAGCATCTATGCTTCCGACTATGCCATGGATTTTATAGAAGGGAAATTCGTCTTGGGTACAGCATGCGGCACCGATAGGTATTTTGGATTCATTCCGGATAGTTTGGTCTGCAGCAGAAGAACAGGCACTGTGTCCACCGTTGTTGGCGCGAATGTGGTATCACAAGAACTACAAACATATCTTGGAAGAAACGCTATGGATATCATCTATAATCTTGGTACATGGGAGCGCATCCAATATGTCAACAATGATTTTTGGGAAACCATGATTACCGATCCTACAGACGGGTCTCCTCTTTTTATCAGATCCAATCAATATCACCAAAACAGCAGTACGCCTCCGCCGGCCATTGGACACCAAGATCCCACACAAGTAACCGTCTGTCACACTTTACCTACTGGAAAAAAAGTAAACATCACCATCAGTACTGATGAGGCCGTATCACATTTTTCGCATGGTGACACAACGGGCTCGTGCAACAACCCCAACAATTCAGGATGGATTTATTTCACCACATTCCACAATGAACAAAACGGCTTTATCAATCAAGACATGAAGCGTATCCTTGAGTTCATGATTCTTAATCTTTGATCTATTACTTTTTTTCCTGCCTGCTGATACTTTAACGTATTGTTACATCCGCATTTTTTGAAGATGTGACTTTTCTTGCTACTTTAATGTCATCAATTAAAATGTACTGCCTATAGCGGTTTTCTACGCCAACTGTTTTACGACAATTCCTTTTTGATCATCATCAGGAATATTATTCACCCTAAAACTAATGGCCATGAAAACAATCCACCGTTTCAAATCCGCTTTCGCTACCGCCGCTTTCACTTCTCTTCTCGTCATTATCTCTTTTATTGTATTTGGATTATTTATCGCTTTGTTTGGTTCTCAATCGGTTAACTTTTGGCTCATGGTTCCTTTCATCAGTGGATACCTACATACAGGAATTGATCATTTTGCCTTCAATATGCTGGTTGTTTTTCTATGTATGCTAAGCGAAACAAATCGCGATATGGACTATAAGAAGATTTACTGGGTTACATTATTCATCTCCATACTTTACTTACCTATAGCGTTGCTGGGAATCACAGCACCCGCAATCGGCATTTCAGGAACCTGTTATTTCATGATGACAAGATATTTCCTGCGTTGGAGAAGAAAACACTGGGGCACTTTCCTGCTGTTGTTTTTATTGATTTGCGAAAGACTCAGTACGACTACTGATCAGGCTATCGCCTATTGGGTCCATTATATCGGTGTGATCCTGGGCGTGTTCACCTATTACTATCAAAATATAGAGGCAATACTCTTCAGCAGACAAAATTATCAGTTGCTGCTATTAAAAATACCAAAACACTCATGATTGATTTTCAAATAATTATTTCACCAATAAATTTATCCGCCATGAAAACATTCAATTCTATAGTAATCGCTTTGTTGATTTTAACTATGACCACGAAAGCACAAATGAACGATGATGTTGTTGTTGCGGTAGCGAAAGGGATTAACATCAATTTGAAAAGCGATGTAGCGCTAAATGAAAAGACGCCTGTATCAGTCAGTCATGAAAAATATCAAAACAAACTCATGAAGATGATCATCAATGAAGCGTATAAGCCCATTCTTAAAGTGTGTGCCGCAAAAGAATTTACAAGTTTTTTAGCCTATAAAGGAGATTGTTTGGTGGAGCTGAAAAGCGCAGATGAAATATTGCCTGTGCTGAAATCAATTAGGGAAAATATTCCTATGTTTCTTTCTTTACTGCCCGAATCTGTTACAGAAGAGTTTATTCTGAATGATATTCAACGACTGGAGGTATGGAAATATACGGACAAGGAGGGAAAGTCAAGAAGTCTTAGCGTGTGTTACTTTAACGATCAGATTCTTTGCATAGGCTTCTATTAGTAGGCATGAATTCCGTTGTTATTATCCATAATTTTACTGCGACTAATTGTAAAGCAAATGAAATTCGGCTTCAGGATTCCCAGCCTTAATAAGCGTATTGCGGCACGGACATCGTTGAAGAGATTTGTCCGTCACAATCTTGGATTCAAGGCGCCACGAGGTTTCGGCTGGCTCACCAACCCGAAAAGAGCATTGTACAATCGCGTTTACAACAGAACCAGCAGGGGATGTTTGTTGATGCTTCTTGGATTGTTTGGCAGCACCTTATTGTTACTCTTTCTGTTTTTATTCCAATAAAAAATCCCGGTTGCTTTCGCTTCCGGGATTTGAGTTTTGAGAAGATGAATATTAGTATTTCACAAACTTGGTTCTGGATACCATGGTTTTACCATTGTTAACCCTGATCATGTAAACGCCCGCAGGAAGTGAAGAAACATCAACCTGCTTGGTGCCGGAAGCTCCATTGGTTTTGAACACTTGCACACCATTGGCATTATACACGCCAATCTCAGCAACGCCCTCTATGCCATTAAGATTGACATTGAGCACATCTTTCACCGGATTCGGGAAGACTTCAAGTTGCTGATCGTTGGCAAATACTGGTTTGGTTGCAGTACCTAACTGAACTTTCAGTGTATAACAAGTTGAAGCGTTTGACACAGATGATGAAGATCCGTATACTCTGGCATAATAAACACCTGCAGCTGCCGTATAATTGATGGTCTCGCTATTTGTTCCGGATCTGGATGCTGTTACCAAAACGGTGCCTGCACTATTCACCAAGCGCAAATTGTAATTGGCGGGCAGCGTAGTCAGTGTTAATGTAATTGTACCACCTGTGGTAATGGTAAACTTGTAATTGTCTACATCGCCGCCTGCATTAATCAAGCCAGTGATATTGGTATTGAAAGGAATCACAGGTGCTGTAGAGGTCGCATTGTTGCTGGTATTATTGGTGCCGGCATCATAGGTGCTGGAACATCCTGTAACCACCGTTGCAGTTGCCCGAATGGTATAACATGTCGCACTGAAGGCTCCATTATAACCAAACACTTTGATGAAGTAGGTGCCGGCTGCCTGATTGGTCAGAGAAACGGTCTCTGTAGACGAAGTTGTTGCTGCTGAGCCAATTTGAGTTCCTGCACTGTTGAAAATGGTCAGATCATAATCTACACCTGCAGGGCCAACCAGATTGTAAACGATATTGCTGGTAGCCGTTGTCGTGATTTTGAAAAAGTCAACATCTGTAGCAGACGTAATTGCTGCACTGTTAACAGTTCCTGAAGTAATGGTTGCAGCTGCTGCTGTGGTTTCATTGGGCTCAAATGAATTGGCACAAGTGGAAACTGCTGTAGTGGTGAATTGTGCCGCAGTGAAGCCGCTGGTACCATTGGTGCCGCAGTTCGTGCTCACTCTCCAGTTATACAATGATGAAGCGGTCAGTCCGGTCAATGTAAGTGATGTAGCTGTTGTTGCTGTTGCAGCACTGGTCCAGGTGGCTGAGCTGTTCAATTTGTAATCTACAGCATAGCTTGCGGCTCCGCTAACTGCGGACCAGCTTATGGTTGCACCTGAAGCACTGATAGCAGTTGAAGTAAGACCTGTTGGTGCATTACAAACAAATGGAGCGGTAGTGGTGAATTGTGCGCTGGCAAAAGTTCCTGTGCCTGCAGAACAAGTAGCACTTACTCTCCAATCATAAAGCGATCCTTGTGTAAGACCGGTAAGATTAGCTGTTGTTGCAGTCAATCCTGTACCAAAACTGGTCCATGTAGCAGCGCTGTTTAACTTATAATCCAACGCATAACTTATTGCGCCGCTTACTGCAGCCCAGCTGACTGTGGCTGTGTTATTTCCTATTGCAGAAGATGCAAGCCCGCTTGGTGTTCCGCAAACTACCGCACCACCAATGGTGAAATTGGTGTTGCTGATGTCGAAGAATATACTGCCAACGGCTTCCACTTTAATTCTTGCTGTGGTAGAAGGTGTAGCAGGAATGACTAAAGCTTCTGTTCCGTCATTTGGCGTGCTCGCTACCAATACAACCGGGAAAGTCTGGCCGCCATCTGTGCTCAATGAAATTTTCACATTGGCACAGCTCACAGGAGTTGCTGTGGTATTGGCTACGTTCCAGGTGATCGTTTGTGTAGAACCGCCAGCATATGTTACTGCTGTATTCGGAGCGGTTACAACAAATGGACCTGAAGTGTTACTCACCGTTACCACCATATCGGTGAACTGTGTTTGTGCCACTTTCACTGGTGCAGTAGAGCTGTATGGTGCATTGTCTCTTACAGTAAGTCTGAAGTTCAAAGTTCTTGAAACAGAGCTCAAGGCCTCGCTATTGGCTCCGGCATCTCCTCCTGTCAGGGGTCCGGTCACGTTAGCTCCGGCAAGGATGGTGGAGAGGCGAGGAAAATACCTGACATTAGAAGCTGTGGCAGGAAACGTAACCCAGTTGGGTCCGGATGCTTTTGTGGCACTGGCTACAGAGCTCGCTCCCGAAACGGTGGAATTATCATTTTGTTCCCAGCAATAAGTAAGTGCATCTCCGTTAGCGTCTGTTGCGGCTCCTGTCAGCGCAAATGGCGTACTGATGGGAATGGTATAGTTGGCAACAGCGGCAACAACCGGTGTAGCATTATTGGCTGTGATGCTGGTAGTTATAGGACAAGTTTTAGTTGCAAGATTGTTTTGAATTTGCTGAATCGAGGCCTGATGGAAAATATCGATAGAATGGTTGGCCATATCCTGGCTGGTGATACCTGCATATCCCATGATGGTAACGCCAGATCCTGGTTCCTTATTAACACCAGTACCTTCAAGTGAATGAGAGAAAGTATGATTGGCGCCAAGCTGGTGTCCTACTTCGTGTGCCACATAATCAATGTCAAAATTATCGCCTTGTGGAATACCGTCGGCAGGAGAGGTGATGCCCGAACCTTTGTTGGCATCGCTACATACACAACCGATACATCCCGCATTACCACCACCGCCGGTAGAACCGAACATGTGGCCAATGTCGTAATTGGCTGCACCAATCACAGAATTCAATGTGGACTGCAATTGTGAATTCCAGCTGGATAAAGTGGTGTAGGGATCTGTTGAAGCGGTGTAATAGATCACTGAAGTGGTATTGGCTATCAGATTCAGGTGAAGCGCCAGATCTTTTTCATAAATGCCATTACAACGAGTAAGCGTATTGTTGAAAGCGGCTAAAACCAGGTTGACTTGTGCCGAGCTGGTAGCGCCAAAATAATTGGAGTATTCTGCATTGCAGGATTGTGCCAATCTCATGGTTTTCAAATCACCGCCGGAACGCGCAGTCATGCCCGCATTGGCAACTTGCATATTGAGTCCTTCTGCAAGTTGATTGTCTACTGTACTGCAGCTCCAGGGCAATTGGCCAGGTCTTCTTTGAGAAACAAAAACCGCATATACACTATGGTCCTGAGAATAAGGCTCGATGAATTCGCTTGGCTTATCTGTTCTGAAAACCATGGTTTGGATTCCTTGCGGAGAGATGCTCAATTTCAATGTGGCATACTTGTCTGTAAGTCCTTTGCCGGAGAATGCTCTGATTTCCGGGAAGCGGGCTTGCAGCGCAGGTTCGAAATTGGAAGCTTCTACCACTTCGAATTGCTCTATACTGCCATCAGCATTGGGTAAGGAAATCACAACAGTATGACGTTGTGCATTGTCAACCACAGTCAACAAATCCTGACGCAAGGATCCGAAATCAAGATCAAACAATTTGAATTCGGTAGGAAAAGAAAGCCTTGCAACCGATTTGTCTGTTATTATTTTTTCAGAACTTTTGTGCAAAGACCAGCTCTTTGATGTCTGGGCTTTTGAAAAATTCACAGCTGCAAAACAAAGCAGCAGAGGTAGCCATTTTTTCATAAACGGTGTTTTAAGTGATTCAAATGAGGGTGTGAATGTAGGGATATTTTCAGGAGCATGGCTGTTTTTTCGGCAGCATTTTCAGTGATTTTTCACCATACTATCAGCCAACTACAAACGAAGCTTCATTTTTTTAAATCGCGGACAAAGAGAGTGAATAAATATTTAAAATGTAAATAGCTGTAAATAAATGCTTTATTTCATTAAATTCGAGAGCTATCCTCATCGTTTTTATTTTATCTTAATGCTAACCACCTCCTTAATAAAAATTGTGTCTATCGGCGCATTGGAGAGATTCCAAGCGGGTTTGGTATCACTGGAAATATACAGGCTTGCATATTTTTTCCCGGAGAAAAAAGTCAGGCATCCAGAGGCGCCGGCAATCGTATCTAACGACTTCATAATCAATTGAGGACTAAAGCTTTGTCTTGAAATATTCTTTGGATAAACAACAATATCTCCGGGCTTCATCAGATGAAGACTGTCTGAGCTGTACATATGCATACCAGATTGTTTTGAATACCACTGCCAGCCCCAGTGACCAGTGGTCCATATTTTTTTGTTTGGATAGTGAATCTCTTTAGCGCCGCGGCGATAAAAATCAGCATAAATCCAATCTGATACGCCCAATAAAATGCCAATGAAGAAGGTGGTTGCGATAATCGTATGGTTGAGCACGCCTCTTGTTTTTTCAAAAACCCTGTGACCAACTAGTAATAAAATCGGAATGACAAGCAAGACATGTCTTGTGGCATTGAACGGTGCGAAAAGAATGATGAATAGAGACATGCCAAGTATGTATAAAATCAATGTGCATGCCGGTGATTTCAAAAAATTTATTTTTTCAAACCAAAATGAGAAGAAGATGTATTTGATCAACCAAGCATAAATGATACAACCATTGATTATAAAAAAAATATTGAGAAAATGATTGATGAATTCATTTTTAATGCTGCCGACATATACCAACGGTACCATTAACCAGAAGGCCAGCCAAAAAATAACAACGGCTATCCGTGTTGCCCTAAAGGGAAGGAGATGAAAAAAAAAGGCTGATGAAAAAAACGAAACGGCACCCAAGGCGCTCATGTATCCCCAGATCCGGCTGACATAAAAAACAGATTTTGTTTTTCTCATCAGCAGATGCACAGAACCGAATTCATAATAATTCCATGTGCTCCATAACAACATAATTGTAACCGGAACGAACAATGCAATTAAGTTTTTTTGAAATCCGGAAAGTAAAATAGTCAGCGTAAACACAACAACAAGCGGAAGGATTGTGTATTTCACCAATAATCCTGCCGACAGCAATGCTGCGGCAATGAGGTAGTGTCGTAAGATGCCGCTTTGTTGTCCTTTCAATAGATAAAACAGCGTTGCCAAAATGAGCGAGAGCAATGGAATGTCGGTCATCAGATTCTGATTCACAACAAATGCCGGACAACACGCAAAAAGCACAAGAAGTATCTGTGAGTGCTTTACCTCGAGTAGTTTTGTCAGCTTCACAAAATAATAAAGCGCTAAAAAAGTAAAAATAGACAAGAGCAGGTGCAGCGCAATCTCACTTGTTCCGAATAAATACTGAAAAACAAGAATCAGATAAAAAAACAAGGGCGGTTGGTTGGAAACAAATATGGGCTCCGGAAGTTGGCTCCAATTGACAGCTCCCGACATAGGCTGGAGCGGATGTTCTTTAATCCAAGCAGCCACTTCCAGATGAAAGCTGTCGTCTATATGGTAGGCCTTGTTGATATTAATGGCTGTGAGTAACAACCACAGCATGACAAATAATCTTTTTTCAAAAAAAGTTTGAATACGCTCTGGCGGCAAGAAGGTTCTTTTTCTTGAAACGGCAGTAGTTATCATATTCGCGAGGTATTTTTGACCGGATGCAATGATAAAGTTTTCTCTGCGAATTCTGTTCTTTTTTAGAACGAAGTCTCTTCAAGCGCTTCGTTTTTAGGGCTTTCATAATGTAAAAGGAAATACAAAACATGCCAATCCATCTTTCACTTAATAATCAAACCTTCAGCATCTTTCTGCTCTAACCTCTCTATGCTGCCTGTTATGGGTATTGTGGGAACAAAAAAACACCCCGGGATTATCGGGGTGTGGCTTTATTTCCAGTTTTCAGGGCATCCTTATTTTTTCAATAACGCAGGCTGTAATTGCGCGTTGACAAGCTTTTCTCTCAATCTTTGTAAATATTTCTGGTAAGGATTAATCGCTGTTTGTTGCGATGGAATGTTTGTAATATTGTTCTTCGTGTGGTTCATCCTGATTGATTTTACACAAAGCTCCGGCGTCACTTTGTAACCGATTTACAAGATGAAAATATTTTTGAACTTTTTTTCTCGTGTTGACATGATTATTTACGTGATGAATTGAACGAACTTTGAAAACAAACATCATTTTTATGACTTGGGTTTGGGTTATTCTCACGATTATTGTTGTGCTTTATTTGTTGAAAAGGCTCTTCATTTACCTGCTTGCTTATGCTTTTTACAACGCAACAAGACCTAATACTGTTGAAGAGTCTGTATATAGAATGACAAACATCTTGAATTACAAAATAATAATGGAATACGAAGTCCTTGAACATGAGTCGAAAAATTACCACGGCGATAAGCCCTTATATTTAAGCTTGTTGCTTTCTGAAAAAAGCTTCTATGATCTCATGCAATTCATCTCTACAAAATCGAATGAAGTCAAAGAAAAAATGGAAGAAGACAATACTACCAAGCATATATTTAGAATAGAAAAAAAAGACAATAGTTATTGTGTCTCACACAATGTCGAATTAGGTGATTACCCAACATACAGTTCAGGTTTGGTGCTTGAATATGACACAAGGAAGTTACATTACAGCGAAATACACTACTAAGCCGATAACACATGGCCACCAACAAAAACGCACTCAGACGCTACATGATCATTGACCGCTGTATCCGCAACAGCATGTCGCCATTTCCGTCTCGCGATTTCCTGCAAAAGAAAGTAAGTGAGGAGCTGTGGGAAGAAATCAGTGTGTATCAGATAGATAAAGACATTAGTTCGCTAAAAAACGATCACAACGCTCCGATTGAATATGACCGCAACCGCAAAGGTTATTATTATTCGGATGATCATTATTCGTTCCGCAACAGCATCAGTGAGGAAGATCTCTGGGTACTCGATTTTGCGGCGGCAGCAGTACAGGTGTATGGCCACAGTCACATCAATGAAAAATTCACGCAGCTTTCAGACCGATTAAACACCGGCACAAGTAGCGGGAGAACGGAAGAAGAAAAAAAATACAGCTGCATCGAAATCGAAGGCTCCGTCACCAAATCGGGATATGAATGGTTGTTCGACCTCTACCTGTTCATCAATACGCACCAGGTTGTAGCAATCAACTACATGCCTTTCGGAAGATCTTCCACAACGCATACCATCAGCCCTTACCTGCTGAAGCAATACCAAAACCGATGGTATTTGATTGGATTCTCTGAACAAAGATCACGGACACAAATCTTCGCACTAGATCGGATTCTGCAAATGGAAAAAGTAAAAAACCATTACACGCTTGATCCAGATTTTGACCCTGTTGCGTATTTCAGATACAGCTATGGCATTCACCACAGCCAGAACGAGGTGGCAGAAAAAGTTCGTTTATGGTTTTCTGTTAGGCAGAAGCCTTACTTGTTGACGCTTCCGCTGCATCATTCTCAGCAAATCATCACCGATGATGAAAACGGACTCGTGATAGAAGTAGAAATTTATTGCCGAGACAACAATGATTTTCTGGGGAAACTGCTTAGCTACGGCGATGAAGTAAGTGTGGGGTCTCCCGCTTATCTCAAAGAAATACTGATCTCCAAGGCCAAAAGTATGCTCGATAAATATGGGGAGTAAATGAAATCATTGGTGTTTCGTTTCTCGACGATCAATATGCTTTGTGTTGAGTGGCTTTTGAGAATAATTTTTTAAAGACTTAGAATTAGTTACAAAGCTTCCCCCTACTCGCAAACCGTATCATCTGTAAAATGCACTGCTGTAATTGTGGCATATATATAGTCCGACGCAGGAAGACCATCGGGAAATTCAACATCAACGGTATAACTGCCGGGTTTGATAGATGGTATCACATAGCCACTGCTCCAGGTTCCTGTTGCAGAGCCTACCAGCCTCTTGAATTTGTTGTATCCATATACCGTCCACTCCAACGCATCAACTGTTTTTTTTGAATTGTTGTTGATGGTAATGGAATAAGAACGGCAGGTATTACTCACGTTTACAGGCACAATCTTTCCAGGCACAACATCACATTTTCCTTTGCTGGATTGAGCCAAAATTTTATTTGATGTAAACTGTAATAAAAAAACGAAGAGGAAAAAAATTGACTTTTTCATGTTGTTTGTTTTTGTTCAATGAAAATAAGGCAATTCAAAGTCTTCAACACCTCGGTTTTGTTAAAATAAAATTAATCAAACGGAAAGCTCCTGGAATTTCTTTCTGAACCTAATGGGTTTTCAAACACTCCAAACCCGCCCAACCATTTTTTTATCACTGCGCGAGCTTCAATGTTTGTTGTTTATTGTTTGTTGTTTCAATCTTAACCTACCAAACACTCCAAACCTACTCAACCTTTTGAACCCATTGTACAATTGTCAACAGGATGTTTGTCATTTTTAATTTCACTTTTTACTTTAACACTTCATTGTGCGCTTTTTATTTTTTGTGTTATTATCTTCATTTCAACAAAGATCAGCAAGGTATGAATACAACTCTATAGCGCTCATCTGAAACATATTTCCCAAACCGGTTTGTTCCGTATCCTTCTCTCAGGTGTTTTTTCTTACTGTTTTATTTGCATGGTGAATGACTGTCTGATTTTTTACCGACAGCATGTGATCCTCAACCCTGTGAAACTGTTTTACCCTATGCAAGTCCGAATCTGTGAAAACCGCCCACCCTGTGAAAACCAAACCAAATCCGATATCCGCCGGTTATTGTTTCCCGATCAACACCCGGAGAATTCAAGCTCCGGCCCGAACTCCGGGTGTTTTAAACCCTATTGTCCACCTAAAAACTACCGCACATGAAACGCTTTCTCATCCTCAACAACCTGCTCGACAAAATCATCTCCTCCCTGTCGCACAATCAACCCGCTCCTGCTTTCAACAAAGCGGCTTACCACAACTGGCGACATTTCTATCGACACAATAAACGTAAAGTCTTCTAATAGGCATTCATGATGATTATTGAATAACCTTATTCCTAACAAATAAAATATTCATTATGAAACGCCACATTCAAATTGCACTGCTGCTCTCCGCGGCTCTTGTTTGCCTCATACTCGCAGGGTTTTAAAGCTGCTCATTGTATGGATGGTGTATGACATCTCGAACACCATCTGATTCGTCGAAAGTCCGACGAAGGAAAACTTTATTGTCCAACTTAAAACAATTCAACATGAAACGATTCACCCTTCTTCTCGTCCTGATCCTGCTGTCACTTTCTGTTTATGTGCTGCTTCGTTGCAACAAAAGCAAGGATCCCCAAACAGCAAAAGCAGAAAAAGCCAATACACAAAAATCCGGTTCGTTTGTCCGTCCACCCATTACCGAAGCTGATATCCCTTACAGTCATTACACCATCAATGCCGAATCCGGCGGCACCATCGAACACCCCTCCGGATCCACTATTGTGTTTCCGGCAAATGCTTTTGTAGATGCCAACGGTAAAATCATTACAGGAAAAGTTGATGTGCGCTACCGCGAGTTTCCCGATCCAGCGGCCATGATTTTTTCGGGTATACCCATGCGTTATGACTCGGCTGGGAAGACCTATCAATTTGAATCTTCAGGTATGTGCGACATCCGTGCCGATCAAAACGGAAAAGGGCTCGGCGTAAATCCGAAGCGTAAACCCACGATCAACATGGTCAGCGCCAATGCCGACGAATCTTATAATCTCTATGTGTTGGATACAACTAGTGGAAAATGGATTCCAAAAGGAAAGCCTGTTGTATTTGTGCCCCAACAAACCAAAGTAACCATTGAATCGCCGCTGCCCGTTGCTCGAGAAACCCCCCTCATCATACCCGAAAAACCAAAAGGAAATATGCCGATTGTTCAGGTATTGATTGACAAAAGCAGCTTCAAAGAGCTTGGCGTTTATGACAACATGAGATTTCAGATTGATGAGAATGAAAAAAGTTTCAATCCGCAAGATGCTGATGTGGAGTGGGAGGATGTATCACTGAATCGTACAAAAAATGTGGGCCAATATCGAATCATTTTCAAAAAAGGGGAGAAAAAAGTCAAGTATGCTGTACATCCAGTATTTGAAGGGAAAGACTATAATGTAGCCCTGAAAAAATTTCAAGGCTTGTTAGCTCTCCAACAGAAAAATGACGCTGATAGAAAGAAAAAATTGGCGAATGATGAGACTGCATATATAGCCATGGAAAAAAGTAATGCACAAATAGAAAAAGAAAATAAAATCATCGCCGCGAAAAACAAAATCATCGAACAAAAAAATCGAGAAGCCATAGAAAAGAAAGAAAGAATGGAGAAACAAAATGAATTGATAAACACCAAGAATAATGAGGTAAGGCTTAAGAAGGCTCTCTATAATTCATTTCAAGTTACAAATTTCGGTTTCTGGAATTGTGATTGCCCCCTATATGATTTAATGGTAAACACAGTTAGCTATAATGTTGAATTATTAAATAAAAAAAGTGAGCCAATTGCCATTAATACAATCTATTGTATCTATGATAGCATCAACACGGCTGTCTTTGACCCGTCTCCTAGTATTTTAAATTACAATCCGACTCTCAGGCAATCACTTATCATTACATGCAGGAATCTTGTGGGTTATGTATCTCCGGAGGTTGTTGATGCTGCAATTAGAAATAAAGTCGGCAACAATATCAGATTGATCCCAGAGTTTCAAAGTTTTGATAACCAGACAGCATACGAACAGTTCATTCGATCGAAAAGAAGTTTATGATTTGCCATCAACTATCATAATAGTTCTTATTAAATAACCCCTAAAAACTAAAACATGAAAAAGCTAATTGTAATCTTATTGTTTCCTGTGGTAACATTTGCTCAAAATGATGTGAAGGTAAAAATTTGTTCAAACATTAATTATTTTGGTGGTATTGGTCGGGTAATTTATCCATTAATTTGTAGTGAAAATGCAAAAAAGGGATTTTCAATAAATATTGGAGTGCGTGAAATTCAAAAAGAATTGAGCTACTTTAATATTATTGTTCAAAGACATGGGATAGGAAATTATATGGATAGTTCCAGTTTGGTATTTTATTATGAAGATGGCACTACTTTCAAAATAAAATCATACTCGGAAAAAAATACTGAGGAGTGGTCTTTTTTTGATGAAGAAGCAATGTTCTATAATCATTTTCTAAAGAAAAAAATTAATTCTATTGAGTTCATTAATTTGACTACCAATGACAAATATTTATATAAACTAAAAGAAGAACAAAAATCTTTTTTTAAGAGCGCATGGGATGATATAAGAAAAAATAAATTCTATGTTGGAGAATGTAATTAATAACAAATAAAAAACTAAAACATGAAAAAGCTAATCATCATCTTATTGTTTCCCATGGTGACATTTGCGCAAGATGATTTTAAAATTGAGCTGTGTAGTGAATCAGGGCCTGAGGAACATTCTGGAGTGGGTAGCAAGTACTTGTCATGCAGAAAAGATAGCGAAATAGGGTTCGCGCTTATTTTTGGCTTTGGCGAAAAGGATGGGAGTGTTTGGTATAACGGAATGATGGTTATGTCTTATGGCATAAGTCAAAAGATTGACAGTTCAAAATTGCAATTTACATTTGCTGATGGAGAAGTAATAGAATTGAAAGCCTGGATGAATGTTGGAACAAAGGTATCGTCTCACTTTGATTATGGCGCTGTATTCTTAGATAAATTACTTAAAGAGAAATTGGTCAAATTAAAGTACACGAACCTTGGTAATTTAGAGAGTATATCTTATTCTTTGAAAGGAATTGATTTTAATTTTTTTGCAAATGTCAAAGAAGCCATAAATGCAAAAAGAACAACATGGATTAATTGCCTTTAATTATTATTATCTAAAAACCTACCCATGAAAAAACTAATCATCATACCGTTATTGTTCCTGGCGCTTTTTTCAAATGCGCAAACCAAAATCGAAAACCGCATCAGAGTGCTGGCTGGAGAATTCAACAAAAATGCACCGCTCATCAAAGTCAATAATCTTGATTCGGTGGAGAAAAAAATACTCAAAAGAAACATCAGTTTCAGCAGGGGAAGCTTTTCTTACTCCGAAGATGAAAATGCTGGCTCCTGGGGCAGCAGTAAAACCGTGATTCGTGATCATCGGAAGCCATTTGTCTATTACAGCATCAATACCAATGATTTTGGTGGCACCTCCATTGAAGTCATTTCGGGATCTGATGCACTATAACAAGTTGTTGTTTCTTTTTCGTTTTGATAGCAAAGGCCGGCAGCTAAAACCGGTCTTTGTTTTTTATGGGGCCAATTAAATTGATTAATTTCAATCGCGATTTATTTGACCAATCAGCAATTCTTCTTTATGACCTATTTTTTAAAATCAAGTCTGCTCTGCACGCTCGCATGCTTCTTTTTTTCTTTTTCCAATGCTCAAATTGTAATCAACGAGGGTTCCAACAGAAACTACAATGCACTTGCCGACGAAGACAACGAGTATACCGACTGGATAGAACTCTACAACTCAGGCAGCGACACGATCAGTCTCTTCAATTACACGCTCACCGATGATTCCACCTCCCCCGCCAAATGGAGCATCCCCAATATTCGGCTGGCTCCTCACGCCTACAAAATCATTTTTTGCAGCGGCAAAGACCGTAAACCGGTTTCGGGTTTTACCGAAGTGCTGAATACCGGCACCTTCACTCCTGTCACCGGATGGAACAACCATCAGTTTACACAGCCATTCTTCTGGGACGGCGTCTCCAACATCATGATCAATACCTGCTCCTACAGCAACACCGGATACACCACCAACTCGGTCTTCAATCAGACGGAAATGCCTTACAACGCGACTACCTTTTCGTTTGTAGACAATAGTGCCGATGCCTGCAACCACCTCAACGGTGGGGTTTCCAGATGGAGGCCCAACATCAAAATCAACGGAAGACAGATTGGTTTTGGCACCATCAACAACGGCAACCTCGACTACCCGGCACCTTATGGCAACTGGTACTGGTCGGCCCGGCATCAAATGATCATTCCCGCATCAGAACTCATCGCAGCGGGTGTCTCCGCAGGTAATATCAATAATCTTGCCTTTGATGTGGTGAGCACCGATCCGAATACGGTTTACACCTATTTTATCATCAACATGAAACTGGTAACACTG
>Ga0315899_10001242_pt1 | contig 29409 bp, 16 predicted proteins | sample LakEriMetagenome_2_FD_203518 | JGI IMG/M metagenome (GOLD analysis project Ga0315899, IMG submission 203518) | Freshwater fungal communities from buoy surface, Lake Erie, Ohio, United States - Buoy 4 MA112 | ecosystem: Environmental > Aquatic > Freshwater > Lake | place: USA: Lake Erie, Ohio... | reverse complement strand
TGACGAGAAATGGCCAGTCGGCGCGCAGTCCCGGCACCGGAAATGCCGCGGCCGCGAGATCGTCAGCGCTCAGACGCATCCAGTTGTCGAGCGACGCAAGCCTGCGCACAAACGATCCACCGCACAGTTCAGCCAGCGAGCTTTCGTCCTTCGGATTTCCGAGTTGGTCCTGACAACCGGGCCAACCGGTCAGGATGAGCTTTCCGCCACCGCTCACGTAGCCGCGCAGCAGTCTGGCTTCGGATTCCGCAATGACTCCGGCGTGGGGCACAAGGATCACGGGATAGCGCTGCAGGGCGGCCGTGTCGGCATTTTCGTCGGGAATGATGCCATGGGGGATATGCTCGCCTGCGAGGGCTTTGTGGGCACCGAGAAAGCTGCGGAACCATTCCGAGGGTTGCTCGCGTCCCATCCAGTCGCGGCTGCGGCTGCTGAAATAGATGCCGACGTCCGCCACGGGGGCATGGCCGAAATGCGCCCGGCGCCGCGCGGCGTCGGCAAAGGCCGCCCCGATGCGTTCATAGGCCACCGGGTCGAGACTGCCATCGAAGGCGGTTTTGTCGACCATGGTCACGAAGGCACCGTGGGCGAGCAGGGTGAGCAATTCCCAGCGGATATCGTCGAGCGGACGGGTGGTCTGATCATGATACATGCGGACTCCGCGCTGCATGGCGACCTGCACGCGCTGTCCGGGTGCTGCGGCGCGGTAGAACTGAGCATTGAGGCCCACCGTGAGCGCACTGAATCCCCAGACCCCGGTCTCACCGGTCACGAAATCCCCATTACCGGCGTGCTGCACCGGTCGCTGCCCCACTTCAAAGCTGAAGGGCGGATTGCCATGGTAATTGAAATCAACGGTGGCCTGCGGATGGAGCGAGCGGACGTGGGCAGCGAGCGCTTTCTCGAATCGTTCACTGCTGCGGTAGCGGAATGACAGCATGCGGTCCCATGCTTCGTCCCAGGTTGGTCCGGAGGGCATGGCGTGACCGTGTTCCGCCGCGAATTCGCGCTGACATGCCTCGCACCAGCAACCGTACGGTGGCCCGAATCCCTGGTCGAGCATATCGATATGAAATCCGGCGATTCCGTAGGCCATCTGTTCGGATAGGATCTGCTTCATGGCTTCGAGGTAGCCGGAATTGAAGCAGAATCGTCCCAGAGGCTTTCCGTCGGCCCCGCGCATTTCCCATTCCGGATGTTCCTTCAGAAAGTGCCCGCCCTGCTGGACCACACAGTAGGAAATCACAGGGAGGCCGGACTTTCCGGCTTCTTCCATGGCTTCCCGCAGGGGATCGCGGCTGCCGAGTCCGGGAGCCTTGCGCAGCAGCGACGATTGATAATACGCGTAATCGCCGTCACGCACCCACATCACCAGATACTCGCTGCCGGCTTCCCGCGCCCGCCGCACAATTTCGCGGCCATCGAATTTCGCTGCAAAGCGACGGTCATCGGGGTCGCTGTTTCCGAACTGCGCACCAGTCGGCCCCGTCTCCATGCCAAGGAGCACTCTGTCGAACCAGCGACGGTCATCGGCAGCCAGCGGAGAGAGCATGATTCCTGATAGGACCAGTGACAATATCATGCGGAAGGCATTCATGGGATTCATGGGTTACGTCTGCGGAAGAGTTCCGCCAGTCCCGGAACGCACGCGGCGCGCCATGCTTCTCACCGCATCGGTGGCGGGCGGGAGCTGCCTTATTCCCCTTCCGGTGCTCCTTCCTGGAGCCATTGATAGATGAGGGAAAGTCCGGCGGGATCGGATTGGAGGGAACCGGTGGGCGGCATCTGACCGGGGCCACGGCTGCTCATGCGGACGGGCAGAACCGAGCGGTGAACTTCCCGTGGGGCGATGAGCCGGGCGTCGGGCATGCCGTAGAGGCCATGCTGAGGAACGGCGTCGATGAGGTGACGCGATTTCCCGCGGACCCATGGGCTGAGATCCATGAGGCTGTTGCCGCCGCCTTCGTGACGGTGGCAATGCGAACAATTGACCGCAAGGTAGGCATGCACGCGGTCGGCGAGCGGCCTCGCAGTGTCATGCGGATCCGCCAGCACGGGCCAGCGGGCGGGAGCCGGGGCAGGCGGGCGGACGAATCCAGCCGTGGTGAGTTCCGCGAGCGATCCTGCGTCGCTGCCGTCGCGCGACAACTGTGCGGCGGTCACGCCGAGCACATAATTGGCACCGCGGGCATGGCAGAGGGTGCATTCGGTGCGCGATGGCACCGCCCATGGTTGGCCGGCTGCTTCTGTCCGCAGTCCATCGGCGGCGACTAGTTCGGCATCGCTCTGATCCTTGTTCCAGAGCCATGCATAGGCGAGCCAGTCGGCATCGCTGCGCACGAGGATTCTCGTTTCGGCCCGCACCGCGGCACGGTCGCCGTCGGCAGGAATCGCAAGGGTCTGCACGAGCACGGAACCATCCGGGAAGTTCCACGATTTCCAGCCCCCCGTAGAATCGCTCGGAATCTCGGCAGCCTTCCCTTCCGGAATCGCCATGTGGAATTCACTGCTGGCTCCGTCATGCCACGAGGGAGCATTGATGCGGTAGCGCATGACCCCCGGGGCCGGATCGAGTTTCGCAAGGTCCCGGAAGATGCCGGTTTCGCTCAGTTTCCGCGGGAAGGCAGGTGCATCCGCGGCCCGGGGTGGTGCGGGATCAAGCCGGAGCACGGCATTGCCAAGGTGATCGGCGAGCAGAATGTCGCCGGCCGCATTCGTGCCGAATCCGGCAATGGCCGCGGGCGTGTCGGCGAGTTCCCGTTGCCATGAAATCCTGCGTCCGTCGTGCCGCGCGGCCCAGACCCTCCCGGTTCCGTAGTCGCCATAGAGGTAGGCTCCGGCGAGCTGCGGAAAGCGCTGGCCACGGTAGACGAAGCCCCCGGTGAGCGACCGGAAGGCGGCGTGATCGTGCTCCAGCGTCGGCGGCGTGAAGGCGGACGGACCGCTCAGCTTCCCGGGCTGGAAGAGGCGGCTTCCTTCGTATTCGCTCCATCCATAATTCGCTCCGCGTTCGAGCAGGTGGGCATATTCGCGGAGGTCCTGTCCGTTCTGCCCCACCCAGATCTGCCCGCTCACGGGATCGTTCGTGATCCTCCATGGATTGCGCAGACCGTAGGCCCAGGTTTCCGGCCGCATGCCTTCCCTGCCAACGAAGGGATTGTCGGACGGCACGCGGTACGCTTCGCCCTCAGCGGCTCCATCGACATCGATGCGCAGAACCTTGGCGAGCAGCGATCCCGTATTCTGCCCGGCATTGAGGGCATCGGAATTGGGCGATCCATCGCCGCTGGTCACGTAAAGCATGCCATCGTTGCCAAACACCGCTGCGGCCCCGTTGTGACCATTGCTCGGCCACTCAATGATGACCCGGCGCGACGCTGGATCGATCGGCCACGGAGCTTCCCGCGACATGGTGTAGCGCACGATGCGGGAATGATGCGCGTCTCCGGGGCCCCGGCCATTGGTGCCCACGTACAAGTAGCCATTGGCGGCAAACTGCGGATGGAAACACAGACCGTAGGCCAGTTCCCCGTCGCCCGGAATCACGAGCACGTCTTCCACCTCACTTGCCTCGGGATCGTCCCGGAACCTCCGGACGACACTGCGGTATTCTTCCCATGCATAGTTCTCGATGACGATCATGCGGTCGCTCCCGGGCTGCCTTTCGAGGAAAACCGGACGCTTGAGCGGGAGCCGAGGGTAAGCGGGCACGGCCACCATTTCCGGCGGTCCATCAGGAGGAACCCGCAGCGCAGAACTGTTCCAGCGCACGTCGGCAGCAGCAAGGCCCGCCATCGCAGGGACCAGCAGAATCAGAAAACTCCATGACACCATGCCGCCCATCGTATCCAGCCCCGCCGCTGCCGGAAAGGCCGGACTACCACCGGATGCGGAATCTTTCCGGCTTGGCTTCCGCGCCCCGGCACGGCAGCATGCGCCGTCCCTTCACCACAATGGCTTCCCCGAAATCCTGTCTGTTCCTTGTCACGGCCGCCATGGCCGCCCTGCCGGCTCCCGCAGCCATCGATCCCGCGCGCTTCAGCCGCACTGCGGTCGTGACCGACTGCGAGGACCCCATGCAGATCGACTTTGCGACGGATGGCACGCTCTTCTTCATTGAGCGACGCGGGGCTGTGAAATGGCGCGCTCCGGATGGCCGCACGGGCACTTCGGGAATCATTCCGTCCTTCGCAGAAGCGGACGCCGGAGCCCTCGCCATCGTGCTCGGCCGCGAACCCGCGAGCAGCCGACATATTTTCGTTCTCTACACTCCGGCGGAACTTCCGCGCCGACTCGTGCTCGCCCGCCGCACCCTCGGCGAAGACCGCGCAATGCTCGCCACGGACGCCAGGGTTCTCCTCGAAATCCCCCTCGAATCGTCCATCGATCCCTCGCACTGCGGCGGCGGCCTCGCATGGGATCACCAAGGCAATCTCCTCATCGGCACAGGCGACAACAGTCCGCCCCAGGACACTCCGGCAGTCCATCCGACGGAACGCGTGCGCGATTCCCGGCGCTCGGCCGCCAATCCCCACGACCTGCGCGGCAAAATCCTCCGCGTCCACCCGGAACCGGATGGCTCCGTCACCATTCCGTCAGGCAATCTCTTCAGCGACCCCGCCGACGGTCGCCCGGAAGTCTTCGCCATGGGCGTCCGCAATCCCTTCAAAATCTCCTGCGACCCAGTCACGGGCTGGATCACATGGGGCGACGTCGGCGGCAATGTCGACACGAAACTCGAGCTCGGCCCGGAAGGATTCGACGAGATCAATCTGACGGCGGGCCCGGGATTCTTCGGCTGGCCTTTCTGCTCGGGAAACAATGCTCCGTGGCGGCCCTTCGATGGCAAAACCCGTCAGCCCACCGGACCATTCTGGGACCCGGCCGCGATCACCAACGACAGTCCTGCCCTCGCGAAACCAATCGCACTGCCTCCGGCCAAGCCAGCACTCATCTGGTACGGTTCCGCACCGTCAGCGGAATGGCCATTCCTTGGCAGCGGCGGCCGCAGCGTCACGGGTGGTCTCATCTACCGCCGACCCGCCACGGCTGCCCCCGACGCCCTTCCCGCGGAACTCGATGGCCAGCTGCTGTTCGCGGAATGGATGCGCAACTGGCTGGCAGCCGCCACTCTCAAGCAGGATGGATCCCTCGCTGTGGTGGCCCCGTTCCTCACGAATTTCACGTTCCGCAAACCCGCCGCCCTCGCCACCGGACCGGACGGTGCGCTCTACGTCGCGGAAATGGGCGACCGCTGGACGGGCAACCGCGACAGCGTCATCAGCCGCATCAGCTACAACACCGGAAACCGTCCGCCCGTCGCTGCCATCCGCACGCCCCTGACCGCCGGGGCCGTCCCGCTCACCATCGCACTCGATTCCGCAGACAGCTGCGACCCGGATGACGATGCCCTCACGTTCCACTGGGAATGGTCGGGTGCCGCCACCGGACAATCCGATGGACCCACGGCTTCACTGACACTCGACAAGCCTGGCAGCACGGTGGTCACACTCACGGTGCGCGATGCCGCGGGAGCCACGGCATCAAGCCGCATCACAGCCACCGCGGGCAATGCCCCGCCGCTCGTCCGCTTCACGGAACCAGCCGATGGCAGTTTCTTCGAATGGGGCCAGCCGATCGCATGGCAGGTCACGGCCAGCGACCCGGAATCCGGAACGCTTTCTCCGGACCGCATCCTCCTTCAGGCGGAACGCCGCGACCGCTTTCCCGATGCCGGCGATGTCCCGCCCGGTCTCGCCCTCATGCGCCGCACCACCTGCTTCAGCTGCCACCAGACCGCCGAGAAATCAGCAGGCCCGCCGTACGCGGAAGTCGCTCTCCGCTATGCCAAGGACCCGGACGCCCGGCTCCGCCTCGCCAACCGCATCATCAGCGGCGGCAAGGGATCGTGGGGCGAACTCCCCATGCCTCCCCACCCGCAGCACTCGCTCGCGGAAACATCGGCCATGACCGACTGGATCCTGTCGCTCGGCCGGGACGGTCAGCACTTCACCGCCCGTGGCCACACCGGTACCTTCCAGCCAGCCGAACCGGCCCGCCAATGGGGCCGCGCAGCCAATGGTGTGCTCCATCTCAAGGCCACGGCCGCCGACGACGGTGCCCTCGGTCAGCCTGCCCTCAGCGGCTCGGCCGAAATCACTCTGCGTTCCCGCCGCCAGCGCGCTGCCTTCTTCGACCATGGCCAGCTCGCTTCCGTCCAGGATAATCTCGACCAAGGCGGCCTCGTGGCCCGCATCCTGCCGCAGGGATCGATCACGTTCCGCAAGGTCAGCTTCCGCGAATTCCGATCGCTCCGCTGCCATGGCTGGATTCATGGCGCCGCTGTCACGCTTTCGCTGCACAAGGGGTCACCGGATTCCCCCGCCCTCGCCAGCCTCCCCATCCCCGCAGGCAAGGACACAGGAAAAGCCACGGAATGGAATATCAATCTGCCGGAAATGCCCGCCGACGAAGCACCCGACGACCTCTGCCTGAAGGTCTCCGGCCCAGCCAAGGCGGTGGCCGATTTCATGTGGATCGATTTCCGCAGGGAACCAGCGCCCTGATTCGGATTCACTGATTCAATCGCCCTGCGGAGCCTTGCGCTCACCGCCCCCGAACATCCCGCGCGACATCCGCAGCCCCATCTGCATCATTTCCTGCTGCTGACGCTGCGCAGCCTGGAAGGCTTCGAATTGCTCGGCACTCAGCATGCCCTGCACTTTCTCCTCGACGGCGGCCTGCATCTTCGCGTTCTCCTCGACATAGCGGTTCATCGCTTCTTCGTTCAGTGCCGTCGGATCAATCCTGCTGGGATCGGAGAAGTCATGTTCGAAGTTCCAGCCGCTGCGGACTTCATACATCGTATCCATGAGCTTCGACTCGGTCGCTTCATCGAAATCAATCCCCTTGTCGCGGAAGGCCGCCTTCACGAGCTTCAATTGCTGACGCTCGGGTGCGGATCTTTCAAAGCGCTCGAAGGTTGCATACCCGGAACCGAGTTTCTCCCGCAGCGCGGCGTCGGCCTTCGCGGTCTCGGCTTTCACTTTGGCTGCCATGGCTTCGCGTTCCTTCTCGTCGCCCCCCGCCGCCGTGACAGACTCCATTTGCGCGATGGTCCGATCACTCAGCAAGCCAAGCACGGCATCGGCAGTTTTTTCATCAAGCCCCATTTCGTCGAACAGATCGCGGTACTCGTTTTCAAGCTGCACACGCATCTGCGCCCGCATGGCACTGCGGGCCTCTGGAGTCCGCATCATCTCGGCCATCATCCCGGCCGCCCCGCCAGGAGGCCCTTTCTGCTCGGCTTCCGGTGCCGCTTCCGGCTCGTCCTTGGCTTCGGGCACGAGATCGCCCAGTCCCCGCGGCCCCTTGGGATCGACCTCCGCTCCGGCCGCCAGCGAAACCTTGAGCCGCGCCGCCTTCTCCAATCCCGCCGCGGTTTCCCTGAGCATGGCCAGCTGGCCCCGCAGATCCTCCACGGTCCGGTGCTCCCACCACGCCCAGCCCGCCAGCCCTGCCATCAGACACAGATTGATCACGGTCGTTGCCTTCATGCCGTTTCCCATAGCCTCTCCCTCCCCAGCCGAAAAGAGAAATCCTCCGCATCCATGCCCCACGCCGGGCGTCCCCGGGCCCTTGGGCACGATGGAATCTGTCGGGGTACGCGGCCATTCTCTCCATTGCACGCCATGGGGGCCTGCCGCACGGATTGCGCATGTCTCTCACTGGTCTTTCGTTCATCGGATCCAGCCGCGGTGCAGCCGGCGGCGCAGTCTTTCAGGCGTTCAATCCCTCCAGCGGATCGCTCATGGAACCGCTCTACCACAGTGCCTCGGCCGCAGAAGCCCAGCGGGCCGCCGACCTCGCCGCCGCCGCCTTCCCGATCTACAGGCAGACCTCGGATCACGAACGCGCTACCTTCCTGCGCACCATCGCCACGGAAATCGAAGCGCTCGGCCAGACCCTGACCGACCGCGCCATGGCGGAAAGCGGCCTGCCGGAAGCCCGCATCAAAGGCGAAACCGCCAGAACCTGCGGCCAGCTCCGGCTCTTTGCTGCCCTCCTCGAGGAAGGTTCATGGGTCGACGCCCGCATCGATCACGCCGACCCCGCCCGCACCCCCGCACCGAAACCGGATCTCCGTTCCATGCTCCGCCCCATCGGCCCGGTGGTCGTCTTCGGAGCCAGCAATTTTCCGCTGGCCTTTTCCGTGGCCGGTGGCGACACGGCCTCGGCCCTCGCCGCAGGATGCCCGGTCATCGTGAAGGCCCACTCGGCCCACCCGGGGACGTCGGAACTGGTCGCGGGTGCCGTGCTCGCCGCCGCCGCCAAATGCTCGCTCCCGGACGGTGTCTTCTCGGCCATCTTCGATAACCAACGGGCCGCCGCCATGACGCTCGTGCAGCACCCGCAGATCAGCGGCGTCGGCTTCACGGGCAGTCGCTCCGGTGGCCGCGCCCTCATGGACGCCGCCGCCGCCCGGCCGGAACCCATCCCGGTCTACGCGGAAATGAGCAGCATCAATCCCGTCTTCGTCCTCCGCGGAGCCATGGCCGACCGCGGCAGCAAAATCGCCGGCGGCCTGCACGCCTCGGTCATTCTCGGCACCGGCCAGTTCTGCACCAATCCCGGTCTCGTCCTCTTCGACGCCACCGCCGACGCTACCTCCTTCCTCGGCGAATTGACCCGGCTCTTCTCGGAATCAACTGCAGGCACCATGCTGACCCCGGGCATCTGCAAGGCCTATCAGCACGGCAGCGAGCGACTCCGCCTCCACCCGGAAGTCACGGTCCTCGCTTCCGCTCCCGCCGCCGAAGGAACCCGCGGAGCCCCTGCCCTCTTCCAGACCACCGCCAAAGCCTTCGCTGCCGACCCTTCCCTCGCGGAAGAAGTCTTCGGCCCCGCCACCCTCCTCGTCGCCTGCCACGGCACCGCCGAGATGGAATCGCTCGCCGCTTCCCTCGAAGGCCAACTCACCGCCACGTTCCACGGAACCCCGGATGACTTCGCCGCCTCCACTTCCCTCCTCGCCACCGCAGAACGCCGGGCCGGACGCCTCGTCTGCAATGGATTCCCCACCGGCGTCGAAGTCTGCCACGCCATCGTCCACGGCGGACCCTTCCCCGCCACCAGCGACGGCCGCAGCACCTCCGTCGGCACCGGTGCCATCCTACGCTGGACCCGCCAGGTCTGCTGGCAGGATATGCCCGATTCCGCCCTGCCCCCTGCCCTCCGCAGCGACAACCCACTCGGCATCCAGCGCCTCGTCGACGGCCGCTTCGCCCGCTGAACCATCGCAGGGCACCCCACAAGGCCAGTCTCAGCGAAATATTCCGTCCCTTCCGTCCCTTCCGTCCCTTCCGTCCCTTCCGTCCCTTCCGTCCCTTCCGTCCCTTCCGTCCCTTCCGGGGCCCCCTCGGACCTGTCCGAGGGGGCCCCTGAGAATCACTTGCTGAAGTTCGGATGGCTGGGGTCGCCAGCGGATTCGAGGTAGGCGATGAGGTCGAGGATTTCGTCCTCGCTGAGGGTATTGAGGAGGCCCGGGGGCATGAGGGAAGCCTTCGAAAATTCGCGCGATTTGACATCGGCGATGGCCACGGTGCTGGTCACGGACGGGTCGAAGGGATTGGTCATGACGACGGCCGTGCTGTCGTTTTCCTGACTGATGCGGCCGGCTACGGCGCTGCCATCCTTCATGGTGAAGATGGTCATGCGGTATTGTTCCGAGAGCACCTTGGATGGTTCCGTGATGGACTCGAGCAGGTCGCGGCGCTGGAAGCGGGTGGCCACATTGGTGAGGTCGGGTCCGGCGGCACCGCCCTGATCGCCGTGGCGGTGGCAGAGAATGCATTGGGCTGCCGCGTACATGGATTTGCCGCGGGCGAAGTCGCGGCCCTTGCTGGCTTTTCCAAGGGAGGCCGCAAGATCGGTGGTGGTCCATTCCTTCACCATGGCCCGGGCTTCCGTGGGCACCGGGAGATTCGACTTCACCTTGGTGAGGTCGCCCATGGCTGCGAGTTCGTCCGCCGACATGCTTGCCTTGACCTCTTCAAGGGCATTGCGCACGAAGCCATCGAAGCTGGCACCGTTATTGAAATTGACGCCGGCGTCCGTGAACCACTGCATGACGTGGAGCGGATGCTGATTAGCCCGCGCACCATTCCACCACGAAAGGTAATCGCGGCGCAGATTCTCGGTCCAGCCCGATTTGATGTTCCGGAGGGCCACCACGTAATTCATCTGTTCTTCCTGGGTGGTGGCGAGACGAAGGAGCGAAACCGTGCGGGCCACCGCATCCGGGGCCTCAAGGGCCAGCAGAATCGGTCCCAGCTCGCGGTTCACCGTCTCCGACTTCGCAGGATAGAGCGGATTGATGTCCGCGAGCAATTGCTTCGCAGCATCGCCGGAAGGCACGCCCTGCCGCGCGATCGATACCGCGACGACGCGTAGTTTACCGAGCAGCTGCGACTCGCTGAGCCCATCATTCGGGAAGGCGGCGAGCGCTTTGACGATGGCAGGCTGGCTGTCCGATGCTCCGAGCCGGGCCAGCGCAAGCAGGGCCGTGAAGGCGGCATCCGGCTGCTTTTCCTCGAGTGCCTTCTGCTGCCACGACGACACTGGATTGCGTTCGATGGCGAGCCGGGCCGCGTAGCGGATGAAGCGGTCAGCATGTCCGAGGTGGGGCCATGCAGCCTCGACCGTGGCGGGATCCGGAGCCACATTCATGGCTTCGAGACGCTCGCGCAGCTTCCGGACGTCGCTGCCATCCTTGTCATGAAGATCACCGGCCGCGAGGGCAGCCGCCGCTTCGCTCCCTTCATAGACAACCCGGAAAAGATGCGCCTGGGTTCCGCGGCCACCCACCGTGAAATACATGGATCCATCGGGACCGATCACGCAATCCGTGAGATTGAGGGGGACCTTGCCACCGCGCGCCTTGAGCGACTTCGGAGCGACGAAGTTTTCCCATGATCCACCGTAGCTCGAGCCATCTGGTTTGAGGTGCACGGCGATGAGGCGTCCGTACGTCCAATCGCAGATGTAAAAGGCCTTCTGGTAGCGGACGGGGAATTTCGCACCGGTTCCAAAGACGACACCGGTGGGGCAACCGATGCCGATATTGACCGTGGCAGGCAGGCTGTCAGCGTGGTATTCCGGCCATTTGATGCTGCCCTCGCGGTAGCCATGATCTCCTCCGCGCACCATGTGGAAGGCACGCACCGGACGGTACCACGGGGTGCCCCAGTCCCATTCCATGTCGCTGTCGAATCCAAACAACTGACCATCGGCATTGAAGGCAATGTCGTAGTTGTTGCGCTGACCCGACGAATAGAGTTCCGCATTCCTGCCATCAAGGTCCATGCGGACCACGTAGCCACCCGGTGGCTTCGCACCGGCTCCGAAACCATTGCCGTCTTCCATCCGCTTGAGCGCGACATCGTCGCCGTAATTCCGATGCGGTGAGCTGGGGGCAAGGTCCTTGGGTACTGCCGTGAAGTTCCCGCAGACCGCGTAAATCATCTTGTCCGGCCCAAGCACGAGTCCGTGCGCCCCGTGTTCCCCGGAACCACCCTGCCACTCGCGCAGAAATTCCACCTCGGCATAACTGCCGTCACCCTTCGCATCCTTGCAGCGGTACAACCCATAGCCCTGGCTGCCACTCCCGTTCAGATAAAGCACATCACCCACAAACAGCATGCCCATGACCTCGCTTACCGGAATCGCAAGGACCTCGCTCTGCGACACCTTGCCATCGCGCAGCGTCACCCGCGTGATCGGCTGCTGGCTCTGCCCGCCAAGGAGGAGCCGACCCTGCGGATCAACCGTCATGCAGATCCACGATCCATTCTCCGCTCCATCGGCCTCCAGCAGATGCTCCACCTTGAAGCCCGGAACCGTATCGAGCACTTCACCTGGATTCTCGCTGAGGGCAGCCGTGTTCGCCGGTGTCGATCCATCCGCCGGACCATAGACCGCCTTCAGAATGATCAGCTTTTTGCCAGCCGGTGCCGAAATCCTCAGCTGCTGGCCTTCCGGAGCCTCGCTGCTCAGCTTCTCATCGCCCGCCTGATACTCGACCGTCAGCTTCTTGGAAACTCCGGGAACCGTGTCGCCGAAAATCTCGTTGCTGGCCTCCATGAACAGACTCTCGTCCTTCACCGCCGCCACCACCTTGTCAGTGACATCCGTCCGGTTCTTCTTCGCAGACACGACTCCCGCCGGAAACAGACAGGCTGCCACGACAGCAAGGAGGGCACGATTCAATGGGAACTTCTTCATGGGTTCAGTCGGATGGTCAGGGTTCGGAAAACAAACGGTTGCGGTTTGCCCGCTGGGTAGCCGGACGTACGGCCGAGTCGATCACAATCACCTCAGCCATCCGCGATACGTCACGGCAGATCACTTCTTGCCGCCAACCTCGGGAAAGCGGATCCGCCCGTCGTAGGAAATCTGCACAAGGCGCTGCTCCATGCTCGCCCGGTCAGGCTGGCCAGTTTTGGGATCGCGGGACCACCGGAAAATCATGACATCCCAGCAGCCTTCCCGCTGACCAGCCACCGGACCACCTTTGACCATCAACCTAACCTCTCGGCCATCGCCTTCCTTCCAGCCGAATTTGGCGGCCGCGGCCGCGCGCGCGGTCTCCGGAATGCCAAGCGCTTCCCCAATCGCCGCATAGAACTGATCCGGGTCGTCGTATTCCTCCATGTGCTTCACCCCATCAATGGTGGTGCCGTATTTCTTCTCGAAGAAGGCAATGTCTTCCTTCTGCGGAGTCTCCGGAGCCGTGGCCGCCGCCCCTCCCGCTGCAGAACCCCACAATTCACCCAGCAGACCGAAAACATCCGGCTCGGCTTCCTTCAGTTCCCCAGCCACAAACGGAAAGAAATCGTTGGAACCAAAATACGCCTCCGTCATTTCCGCGAAGAATTCCTTCTCGTCAGTCAGCGCATAATGCTCGTGCCGGTCGCCGCTCACAGTGAGAACATTCTTGTACTTCCCGCTGTCTCGGAACTTCCGCCATGCTGCCGCGACGCGTTCGTCATCGAATCCAAGCACCTGGTCGTGGTAGGCGTGAGCGAGTTCATGGAGGACCACCCATGGCTGACCATGCACGCCCCGGGGTTCGAGGAAGTCGGCCACGGCCGGAATGTGCACGCACTTGGCGAGGCTTTCGCTGAATCCATGCTCCCGGAGCCATCCCGCATCCGGATGATACTGCATCGGCACCAGATCCCCATGAACCGCATCAAGCTGCACAATGACCCCGCGCAGCTTCGCCAGAGCAGGCGGCGGCACCACAAACGAAATCGCCACCAGCCTCGACTCCAGCAACCGCAGCGCCCGCGCCCCGTCCTCCGCATAATCCCCCTTCAGCAGACGATCGTCCACCCTCACCGTCCAGCCATCGATCTTCCGCGTCTCATGCCCCGTCGGCAATGCCGGCTGCTCCGCCGCAGCCAACGCCATCCGACCCGCCATCAGCATCATCAGTACATACTTCATGCGCACCAAGTCGGCCAGCTGCCAGCCTGCCTCAACCCCTGACACCTAAACCGTCTGACTCATCTGCGGGGTAGTGCCGGATCAAGGCGGGATGACCTGTTCGGCCCGTGCGGGAACATGATATAAAGTCAAATCCCATTGCCGTTACCCAATTCAGAGTGTGCCCATGGGAACTGCTGGCGGGAAGCCTGCTCCTTTCACTGGGATGTCAGGCGTTTCTGAATCGATTCGGGAGATTGACGGAGATCAAGGATGGCAGCCACGAGCACACGACGGCCAGCGAGCGCGTAGAAAACCCCAAGGGGTGTTTTGGAAACAACTAACCTCCGGATGTGGTTACCGAAGTGAGCAGGACCTGCGGTCGGAAAGACGCGCAGAATTCCGAGCGCTTTGTCCACTCTCGCATATGCGCGTTCACCAAGCGTCTGGTAAATACTGAGAAGGTCGCTTTGAGCGCCCTGCAGCAGGACGATCTCATGCGTTTTCACGGCAGCGAGAAGCGCAACTTAAAGGTCTCAAGCGTCATTGCCGTGCTCGGGTCGCGCTCAAATTCGGCGAAACGCCGTTCCACGATCGCCTGGATTTCGGGATTACCAGGGAGCGCCTCCTGTCGGTCTTCGACCTCGGCCATCAATTCGTTGGCGAGGATCCACTTTTCTTCCAGGCTCAACTGGCCAAGGGCTGGGATTGTCTCGACGATCATGGTGAAAGAATGCCACGGGCATCGGCGAAGACAAGCCGGAACAGTGTGCCCACGACTTCCATCCCGGGCCGGGAGAAGTGACAAGCAACACCCAGGATTTCATCAGCCTCCAGAGGCATGCAAGCCGTGCGCGCCTCCCCTCGCCCGTCGGGTCAGCCCGCCGGCAGCATCCTACGGTGAGACTTTCAGCGCCCTCATCCGCGCGGCGATCGCCTCCCGTGCGGCTGCGAATTTGGATTCGTAGAACCTGTCGTTGACGGCAGGCGGTGGGATGGCCTGCCGGGCCCGTACGGTTTCCTCGCGAGCGAGGATGGGAGCAATGATCACGAGGGCATCTGCGGGGTAGAGCCGCTGCGCGACGGGCTCCGTCAGGCCGCGATCCACGAAATCCAGACTGACTTCCTATTCAGAGGAGCCGCCCTTGGCCGGCAGATTGGCCCTCGGGGGCGCAGTGTAGTTGACCGATTTCATGAGACCATCGAGTTCCGCGGAAAGGCGGGACGTGAGGGCGGCGTCGGACGCCAGATTCTTCGTTTCGTAGGGATCGTTAGTCAGATCGAAAACTTCGATCCATTCCGGAACATTCGGATAGCGCACGAGCTTATGTGTCGAGGTGCGGATTCCGTGGCAGGTTGGAGTGTCGCCGAGTTCCTTGTGGTAATAGGCGAGGAACGAAGTGCGCCAGCCCGTTGGTTTCTCGCCGAGCGCGAGCGCCTTGAAGCTGGCACCGTGCATGTCCGGCCGGGCCGGAAGACCGGCGAGGTCGAGGTAGGTGGGCGCAAGGTCCTGATTGATGACCAGTTCATCGACGGTTCTTCCTTTGGGAAACTGCCTTGGGTAGCGCACCAGAAAGGGAATGCGGATGCCTTCTTCGTAGAGTGCCCGCTTATCGCCGAGTCCACGTTCACCCAGAAAGTAGCCATTGTCGCTCGTGTAGACGACCACCGTATCCTCCGCGATCTTCAGTTCGTCGAGCACGTCAAGCAGACGCCCCAGATTCTCGTCGATTCCTTTGATGTGCCGAAGGTAATCGAGATGCACGGCATTGGCCGAGAGCCCGCGTTCCCGGCCTTTGTCCGCCTCCGTGAGGGGCGCATGGTAGACGGCGGCAAGTTCGCAGTTCGGCGTGCGCCGCGTCGTCTTTCCTTCATAGAGCGAACGCAGCCTCGCAGGCAGACTGTCCCCGCCCCGCCGGTTATGCGGACTCTTGAACCCAACCACCACGGAAAATGGTTCCGCATGATTCTTCCGGAGCCAGTCGATCGCAAAGTCCGTGGTCACATCGTCGACCCATCCTTTGGTCGGCTGACTGACTCCATTGATCTCAAACGGGCAATCCTGATAGGCTCCCTGATTGATGAAGCTGACGGAGTGACTGAAGCCCGGGCGCTGCCCCTTCTGATTCCCCATGTGCCACTTTCCAAAGTAGGCCGTGCGGTATCCATGGCCGCGCAGCAGCGTCGCATGCGTCACCGACTCCGGCGGAAATGGCCGGCTGTTGCCCATGATGCCGGCTGCATGCGAGTACTTCCCGGTGAGGAAACCCGCGCGGCCGGGCGAGCAGATCGAATGCGTGATGAAGGCGTTGCGGAAGCGGACGCCTTCCGTGGCGAGCCGGTCCATGGCGGGCGTTTCGAACCATGGATAACGCGCCTGCCCGCCCTGTTCCCGCTGCACCGCCCCGACGGCGTCCCATCGGTGGTCATCGGCAATCACAAAGACAAAATTCGGGCGGCGCGCCGCCGACGCACGGCCCGGACACAGCACAAGGAGCGCCGCCCCAAGCAGCAGGATGATCGAAGGCATTCTCATGGCTGAGCGCAAAGCAGTGTTCCCAACCGGCGCGTCATGACAGGAATTCCGGGATCGCTCCGATCTGGGGAATCTTCTGACTCTCGAGCGCCATGTCGAGATCCCCGAAATGCCTGATGGGATTCCCGTAGGCATTCAGAATGGTAGTGTACCAATTGCCGAGCGTGCGGTGACCCGGAACTCCGTGCTTTGGAAGACGGATGTAGCGGCCTGCGATATCAAGCTTGGCATGGCGGCCCGAGAAAACCATGAAAGGCCATTCGATCCCGTGACTGTGATGCGTCTCGCCATTGTCCGGAAAATAGAAAATCATGGTATTGTCGAACATGTTGCCATCCGCCTCGGGAACCGACTTGAGCCGCGCAATGATCGTGTCGATCAATGTCATGTGATGTGTCCGCAAGGTCGTCCGCACATCGAGCGCCGGCACGTTGCCTGCAGGCTTGCCATGGCCGACATCGTGCAGATTCACGGGTCCCGCCCCCTCCAGCCCGGGCAATCCCGTATACGGTGTCCCCAGTTCATCGACCGTGAAGGCCACCACATTCGTCATGCCGGAAATGAGCGTGGACAGGAGAATCTCCGTGTGCCCGCGCTGGCGGTCGGTCGTCGTCAGGCTGTCCGCGAGAAATTTCGGATCGAGTACAGGAAGATGCTTCCGGATCGCGTCGGCCATGCCATCGACCTCGCTGTTGCGGCGGCGGATGTCATTGATGGCTTCAGCATAACTGCTCAGCTTACCGCGCTCGCTTCCCTGCAGCCCTGCCCCCAACGCAGTCTCGTTCCCCGCCGTGAATTCGAGCAGCTTCCGCTCGAGTGCATAGCGGTTCTGGTCGCTCCGGTCGGCTGCCACCGACTTGAACAATTCCCGCAGGGCCACCTTCGGCGAGCCAAAGGCATAGTTCGGCTGACCCTGCCCACGTGCCGAAAAACCGACATCGATTCCCTCGATGTTGCCCCGCGAATTCCCCCCGCCATCCGGGAAACACGCGAGTTCGATGTGCTCGAACGGCGACGGAAAGAGCCGCGCCAGCTCGAAGTCAACGGTCGCCCACTTGATGGAACTCGGGCGTTCATTGGCGCGGTAGACACCAAGCGACGACTGCCATGTATGGTGTCCAGTGGTGCACATCATCCCGGACAATCCCTGGAGAATGGTCAGGCTTTCCTTGTGCGCCGCAATCGGTGCCATCCACGCAGGCAATTCGTGATTCCGCAGATCAACAGAGAAGGCTTCCCTGGCCCGTTCCTTCGCGGCATCCTCCGCCGAAAGCGAAGGCGGCACCATCACATCGGGAAACAATCCATTGCCCTTGTGCAGGAAGATGAATCGCATGGGAGCCTTCTGCGCGAGGGGCGACCCCATGGCCTGATGCAGCCACGGAGCAAGGACCAGCCCGCCCGTCGCAAGGGCCGAACGATGGAAAAAGTCTCTTCGGTTCATGATCGTATCGATGCGGGTTTGCCGTATGGCGTTTGTTCCAATGCAGGGAGGTTCACTTGCGGTAAAGGAAGGAATCGGACGCAAGCAGGGAGACGATGACAGCCTTGAAGCTGCCGCCGCTGTCCACATACGCGCGGTCCGCAGCACACAGCGTGGCAGCGTCGCTCAGCATTTCATTGCGGCCGAGATAGAAACGGAAGGCATGCCGGATGATCGATTGGCGGACGCGGGCCGATCGACCGAGGCGCTCCATGAGTTCGAGTGCGTCCTTCACTTCACCATCGATACCGGGCTCTCCGGTGCCGCTGATCTTGCCGGCGCTGGAGAAAGCCGCCGTCCGGTAGACATCGCCTTCATCCTTTTTCTTTGCTTCCCTGATGATGTTGTCGGGATGCTCGAGCCGTTCGGTGGTGCGGAAGCGTCCGAAGTCATCGAAGATTTCAAACGGAATGCCGAGTGGATTCATGCGCACGTGGCATTTCCAGCAGGCGTCCTTGCTGGTGACTGCATGGAGCCGGTCGCCGAGGGTGCGCTGAGGATCATCGGGAATCCTTGCATCGACGGTGATGGGAACGTCGGGCACAGATCCCGCCAGCAGCTTCTCCCGGACCCATTTGCCGCGCCGGACGGGATCGGTCGCCGTATTGGCGGAATGCGCGATCAGCCAGGCAGGATGCGTCAGGATACCGCGCCGGTTCGGCATGGTGAAGGGCTGCACTGGATGGTAATCGAATGGTTCATCCTTGCCGTAACTGCCTTCGGTCGGGGTGCGCGGAAGATTGTACATGGGGGCATGCCAGAAGCGGTTTCCGTGCGCCCATGGGAAGGTGGTGAATGGCCTTCCACCACGTCCGAAGGTATCTTCGAAGAGATTCATGAGACGCACGAGATCGACCTCGTGCCTTCCGTTCCCCTTCCCTTTCATGCCGCCCGGAACCACGAACTTCTGCAGCAATTCCTGATGCTCCGCGGTCACACGCTCGGGATCGTTCCGCCAGTCAGTATGCCGGAGCGTTTCAAAGACGGTCTTCCATCCCTCAATGAGGACAGCTCCCTTTTCGTTGCTCAGATTATGATAGACAAAGAACTGATCGGTGGTCAGCAGATTCTCGAAAACGTGCTGATCCTGTTCCACGGCGCGCGCCACCATGCGGTCGGCTTCGACCACAAGGAAGCCGGGAGTTCCAAACGTTCCACGGTCGGGCACCCGGTAAATCCCGTCGCTCCGCTGCGAATCCTTGAAGACGCGCACGGCCATCGGATAGCCGAAGAATTCCCGGAAGAACCGGACGATCTTCGGATGCGGCGTCATGTAGTAATCACCGGAATGTTCGATGCTGAGCGCGGGATCGATGAGGCCGCGGTGCAAGGTGGCATCGGCAAGCAACCGCCGCACTTCACGCTCGCAGTCGTCGCGCGTGGACAGTCGGCCTTCGCGCACCGCGGAAATCAGCGCTTCGTCCGGTCCGCGGTCGCCCAGCGCATAGGCAATCGCAAAGGCGGCCTCCCGTGGCGATAGCTTCCGCCGTCCATGTTCATCGGGATCGCCGTCGCCAAACTCAATCCGGTAAAGGAATTCCGATTCTAGCAGGACGGCCTGCAGCATCTGACGCAGTCCTTCCGTGTTCCCGGCAAGATCCATGGCCTCGCTCATGAGCCGACGGTACGTGTCCAGTTCGTCGGAGCGGGCAGGCCGCCGCAGCACTCGATCGAACTGCGTCTGAATGGCCGCATCGGCTTCCTCCGGCGATGGCGGTCCGTCCTTGAGGATGATCTTCTCGAAGGCTTCGGGCGTGACCGGCGAAAAGCGGTCGGACTTGTTGTCGAACTGATCTGCCTTAAGTTGTCCGGCCTTGACCCGGGCTGCCCGGATCTGCTTGCGCGAAATCCATTCCGCATTCGCCAGCATGGTCACGAGATGACCCCCATTGAGCGGAGTCAGATCGTAATCCCGGATGCCGGAATGCTCGGGCAATGCCATGGGAATGGTCAGTCCATGCATTCCATTGCGGAAACCGTCCCGCGCCCGCTGCGGTAGGTCAAAGACATCGAAGACACGCTGCAGGAAGATCTGGGGACTGACCAGCCAGCGGCGCGCCGGCGTGAAGCCAATGGATTGCTCCGAACCCCCGAACAAGGCCTCGTGATCCACCCAGTTGCCGGCTTCCGGCGAACGACGTTTCGCATCAATCACGGACGCATCGTGCCGCCGCAGTTCTCCCTGAACCCACGCAAGCAGCACGGCCCGTTCCGCGGCCGTGGGCTGCGTCTCATCCGACGGCGGCATCATCCCAAAGAACAACTGCGCCTCTGCCTTGTTGAGAAGATCGAGTCGGCCAGCAGTGCTCAGCGCGCCAACACCATCGAAGCGCACCTTGCCCTCGGCGTCATCGCCCCCATGACAATCGCCACAGTACTTGCCCAGCACGGCCGCCACATCCGCCGGAATTTCGGAACCCTCAGCACCGACCGCCGCACGAGTCGAAGGCACTCCCGCCAGCGCCATGGCCACCACCAGAACTCTCGGAATTACGGACAACTGCATACTGAAGGCTGTCTATGCGAAAACCTACGGAATGGCCAAGGAATTCGTGACTTCCTCATTCACCTGAGGCGGGCGTCAGTTCACTTCTTCAGCAGATCAACCATGGCTTTGCCCATAGCTTCGCCGACGTCCATGTAGACTTCGGCTTTTCCGCCGTAGTGGCCATTGCCGCTGCCGCCCTGCGCCATCGGATGCGTGTAGATGGTGGCGACGTTGCCTTTGAATTCGGGATGCTTGCCGCTCGTCCCGTCGACATTGAGCTGGGCCTCAAGAACCTTGCCGCCATTGCCGCCGCTCCCCTTCTGCGACTCCCCCATGGTGGCGAGCACAAACGGAGCGTTCGGTGCCTTGAATTCAGTGCGCACGGTCTTGATGAAGCGGACGAGATTTTCTTCGTATTTGGCCGCATGAGCCGGATTGCCGGCGTCCTTTTCGCCCTGCCAGAAAAAGAACCCGGCCACTTCATACCCCTTCGCGCCAGGGTAGTGCTTCTCCAGATCGGCCAGCGCCCGCTTGGCATCGCCAATGTCATCATCCCATTGCTTGCCAGCGTACCATTCGATCGGCTTTCCATTCTTGTCGACCCATGGCGGCGGCGGCGTGTCCTTCCCCTTGCCTGCTTCCGCCACCCACGAATCCGGCTTTTCACCATATCCAGGATAAACCTTCCCATCCATCTCATAGCGCTCACTGCCGGGCGTCAGCAGATCCCAGCCAAGACTGCGGTTTCCAATGCACGCCTTCAGAATCATCACCGGGGCATCAATCGAATCTCCCAGCGGATAACCCAATCCATACTCCGGCCCCATCTTCCCACCCGCCACCGTCATCCATTCGTTCCGCAAGGGCCCCTTGCCAGACATGTACTGCACAAACCGCACGTCCTTCCGCTCCACCCACTTCCCATCACCTCCCATCAGATACGAATACTTCTTCTTCTCCTTCACCGCCGCCTCCAGCGATCCCTCACCACCAGAAACCTTGCCCAGCCCCACCATGTTCGACTGACCCAGTAGAATGAAAACCTGCACCGGCTTGCCCAGATCCGCCGCCTTGTCCGCCGGTCCCGCCACCCCGGAATCCATCCCCAATCCCATCGACATCCCCATCGCCCCCACCACCGCCAGCCACGGACGCCCCGCCAATCGCATTCCCCCACCAGCAGGCATCACCGTCAGATTCTCGGAATTCATCGGCTCGGATTTCATGGGATCATTGGAGAATTTATGCATCACCCACCATCCCATCAGCCCCACCCACCCGCAGCAATCCATTTCCCCATGCCATCTACCCCGCGTTTCAGGCAGCTGAAAGACACGCCACGGGCCATGGGAACGCGGCACCCGGTCCCAGCGAGCCATGCCCGCCCAGCCCGCACGATTCGCCTTGACGCGGCCTCTTGTTGCAAGTTGTTTGCGTTTCATATGACGACGACGAACTATGCAAAACTGCCTGTGACGGTTCTTTCTGGCTTTCTGGGGGCTGGCAAGACGACTCTGCTCAATGGGATTCTGGCGAACCGGGAGGGATTGCGGGTGGCGGTGATTGTGAACGACATGAGCGAGGTGAACATTGATGCGGCGCTGGTGGCCAAGGGTGGGGCGGCGCTCAGCCGGACGGAGGAGAAGCTGGTGGAACTGACGAATGGCTGCATCTGCTGCACGCTGCGGGAGGACCTTCTCCAGGAAGTTCGGAGGCTCGCGGAGGAACAGAGGTTCGATTATCTTGTGATTGAATCCACGGGCATCAGCGAGCCGTTGCCGGTAGCGGAGACCTTCACGTTTGCCGGGGACGACGGCATTTCGCTGGGTGAGTTTGCGCGACTCGATACGATGGTGACGGTGGTCGATGCGCGCAGCTTTCTCGTGGATTTCCACGAAGCCGACTATCTTGCCGAGCGGGGCGAATCGCTGGGGGAGGCCGACACGCGGACGGTAACGGACCTCCTGACTGATCAGGTCGAGTTCAGTGATGTCATTGTGATCAACAAGGCGGACCTTGTGACGCTGGAGGAACTGCAGGAACTGCGGGCCATTCTCGGGCGGCTCAATCCCCGGGCGCGCATCGTGGCGACGGAATGGGGACAGCTGCCACTGGGCGAAGTACTGAACACGGGACGCTTCGATTTCGCCGCCGCGGCCGAGGCCCCGGGATGGCTGGCCGTCATGCGTGGCGACGAGCAACCGGAAACCGAAGAATATGGGATCAGCAGCTTTGTCTTCCGGGCCGACCGGCCGTTTCATCCGCAGCGCTTCTGGAATTTCCTGCATGCCCACTGGCCCGGCATGCTCCGCAGCAAGGGATGGTTCTGGCTGGCATCGCGCCCCACGCTCGGGGGACTCTGGAATCTGGCCGGTGGTTCCGGCATGCATCAATGCGCTGGATACTGGTCCGACACCCCGCGTCAGGAACTCGTCTTCATCGGTCAGCACATGGAGCGCGACCGCATGCTCGCGTCACTGAGCGCCGCCCTCCTCACCGATGCCGAATTCGCTAAAGGTCCAGCGGCATGGACGCGACTGCCCGATCCCTTCCCGGAATGGCGGGAAGCAGATCCCGCGTCCGCCGACGACCCCACATAAGACCTTCGACTGCGGCGCAACGAAGCCGTGTGGAATAGGGCCCGCCGCCCGCAGGGGATCCCGTCACTAAACCCACGGCGCAGCCGCTCATCCAACCACCGTGAAAGCCGGATCCGCTGCCGGGCCCGGCTTTTCAACCGCCTCCTAATCGACCCGGATGAGACCACGCTGGATGGCGACGACCACGGCCTCGGTGCGATCGTTGACGCCAAGCTTGGCATAGATTGATTTGAGGTGTGCCTTGGCTCCGTCTGCGGTGAAGCCGAGCACGGTAGCGATTTCCTTGTTCGACAATCCCTTGGCGAGCAATTCGAGCACTTCGGACTGCCGCGCGGAAAGCATTGGCTGGGCACGGCCCTCGGCTGCGAGACGCGCAACCATGGCGGGCACCCAGCGTTCCCCTCGATGGACGGCAAGGATGGCCTCGACGAGGTCGCTCGGACTGGCACTTTTCAGAATGTAGCCACTGGCACCAGCCTTGAAGGCTCGGCGGATGTCTTCGTCGGCCTCGGAGGTACTCAGCATGAGCAACCGCGCCCCGGGATTGGCGGCACGGATGAGGGCCGCGGCAGCCGGCCCGTCCAGACGAGGCATGCGCACATCAAGGAGAGTCACGTCGGGTCGATGCTCCGCATGAAGGGCCACCGCTTCTTCCCCATCGGCGGCCTCGGCCACCACCAGAACGCGCTTCTCGAAATGCAGTACCGCGGCGAGCCCGGCACGCACGACATGATGATCGTCCGCAACGAGGAGCCGGATCGGAGCGGGGCTTTGATTCATGACGGCATGGACCGGGGCGCGGTCAGCGTCAGCGTGGTGCCCCGCCCAGGGCCACCATCGATTGCAAGGGTGCCACCGAGGAGACCAGCACGCTTCCGCATGCTCCCAAGGCCGAAGTGATCGACGCCAGTTCCCGTCGATCCGCCTGGAGCAAAGCCACAGCCGTCATCAGCGATGGCCAGCACGACCTCACGGTCTGTGCATTGCAGATCGATGCTGATGTGCCTTGGGTTGCCGTGATTCACCGCGTTCGTCATGGCCTCCTGAGCAATACGGATCAAATGATGCGCCATGGGTTCCGGGAGAGGCGGAGCGGATCCCCGGACTTCAATCAAGGGACCGCCACCCGCCGTCATGCCGGCTGCCAGTTCACGGAGTTCCTCAGCCAGATCAGTCGTCTCACCCGGATCATGGCGCAGATTCCAGACCGAATCTCTGAGGTCATCCCGGCTGCGCTTAAGGAGCGACTGTGCGGAAGCAACGTGCCTTCGCACCCGCTCGACATCCTGTTCCTCGCTGGCTAGCTCGACAGCCGACAACTGCAGCGCGGCGCCGGTGAGCCTCTGCTGCAGAGAATCGTGCAGTTCCGCAGCCAATCGTTCCCGTTCGGCCAGAATCGCCCGCGCCTCGACCGACGCATCCTGCCGGAAACGGACCTCGCGGGCTAGTTGCGCTGTCCTCCGCTGGACACGCCGACGCAGACTGAAGGCCCATACCAGAGCCGCCAGCAGCGCCACCACACTGGCCACCACCAACATGAGAAGCCGCCATCGATCAAGCCATGGACCACCTCTGATGACACGGATGTCCGCGGGCCCGCGCAGCAGTAGACTAAATCCATCCATCGCCATGAGTACAGCAACCCGGTCAAGGTTCGGCCGCAGATCGCAGACTCCCGTCAGTTCCAGCAGACTGCCGGGCTTGAGATCGACCGGGGCTTCGCTGGCGGGCAACTGCGCTGTAAAGGACACGCCATCGTCTTCCAGCAACAACTCCCAGTCCGCCGACCGCCGCTTCACCGTCCGGAGCAAACCCACAACCTTCACCAGCCGCAGATCGACGTCCGGCGTGTCCTCCTGCGACAGAAGCTGCCGCGCTCTGAATTCAGGCGGAACGACCGGCGCACCACGACCAAGCGGACGCAGGACGGCATCCTGAAGTTCCGCAACGTTTCCAGTCAGCCCGGGAAATCCTGCAGCTTCGATCTCTGTCAGAATGGGTGGGAGATCCCTTGCCTCGGTACGAATGCGGAGTCCCAGATCACCGGACTGCAGCACGAGGGAATCACCCGATCCCACCCATGTGACGACACCCCGCAAACGCACCCGGTTCGCCGCAAGGCCATCCGGGTGAAAGCGAAGCAGGCTTTCAGGCGTGCTGAGAGGTGCCGCAAAGGGGTCACCCGATGGCGGACGCGTGATCCTGAAATCGGACAGTTTGTTTGCCAGCACGTAGAAGCCACGGAACTGCCTTCGACTCGTATCCCATGCAAAGGCAACGCCCTGCACCCGGACCGAGGCATCAACCAATGCATGCGCCATGGTCTCGTCAGCCTCCAGACACCAGACGTTGAACGAACCGGCGGGCGTCGCCACAAGGAAGACCGCCTGCGGAGGCTGAGAACGATCCTCAATGGACACACTGCGCACCACCGCGGCGATCTCGACGCGGCGACAATCACAGCGACCCGACCGCAGATCATCAAAGCTCACCACTTCAGGAGACGGCAGCGCCACCATGCCAAGCGGACGAATGACGCGCGCTACGATGCGCGGAGCGAAATTCCCGAAAACAGTCACTCCTTCGACTTCGATTTCCCGGCCCGGTTCCAGATGCTCCGCCCCGGCGAGGCGGCTGCCGGCAACATAGATTCCGCCGGTGGCATCCTGCACAATCAGATCGCGATCAATTCCCTCACGCACATAGGTAGTGACTGCCCGGATCCTCACCGACTCGCCACGCTGGAGCGCCGCAGCGTCAAGGCGTAGAACATCAGCGATCGGACGCAGTGGCGGCGATTCCTGTGCCGACGCATGCCATGCGAGCGCAAGGAACATGAGAAAGCATCTTATCAGCATAATGTACGGATGGAGTATGCGGGACTCGCGAGCCACGCACAAGCGTCCCCTTATCCCGAGCTACTACCCGGCCGGGTAGTAGCGTGCGCCTTCAGCGTCAGTCATGCTGTTTTCATAAGCCATGAAAACCACGCGCCTCATTCTGCTGCTTCCATTTCTCGCATCCGCCGTCCATGCAGCCGGAATTCTCTCCGTGACGCCGCTGAACAGCGATGCCTTTCCCAATGCGCCGAGCACTGGCACGGAGTTCACCGGCACGACCTTCCTGAGCACGCAGGCAGCGGTCGGCAATCACACGGTCCAGGCCATGGGCCACAATGCACTGGCCTACACCGACCGCACGCATGTCTGGGCCGGCTACGGATCCGGGCTTGGGCAACCGAAGGACGCCGGCAACTTCCCGTCGTACCTCAATGGCCTCAGCTACGTGATGACCATGAACGGAAACCGCGATAACGTGATTCCCCCTTTCAGCATTGATATCACGACCGCGGTCCCGGGAACAGCCTATCTCTTCATCGACAACCGCCTTGGCGACGGTGTAGCGCAGGATGGACCGAATCCCTCGCTGGTCCTCGATAACGCCGCTCAGTGGATCATCGACGAAGGCTGGGTCCTCGTGAACACAGGAGCGAAGCCCGCGGACTACACAGGAAACAACGACATCCTCGGAATCGATGAAGGGAACGATGGGAGCATCAATCAGTATGCTTCGATCTACGCAAAGCCGATCACAGGAACACAGTTCACGGTCCGATCCTTCGGAGAAGGCCGCAACATGTATGGAGTCGCCTTCGCCGGCGTGCCGGAACCGTCATCCTCACTCCTCCTGAGCGCAGTGGCCGCAGCGGCCCTTCACCGCCGTCGGCGGAGCGCATGAAGCTCATGCCACGGGATTCCCAGCCACGGTTCCGCTGCGTTGCCATCGCTGTCGCAGCCATGTTCGCAGCGTCCCCCGCAGCAGCGGGCATTGCCATCGAGCACGTCGCCTTCCATGATGCATCGCACAGCACGGCCTATTCCGAAAGTGGTGCAGTCGACGATGGCGGTGTCATGTTTGTCTTCGTGCGGAACACTGGTTCGGTGACCGAGACTGTCACGGGGCTCACGGTCAATGGCACGAGCGTGAACAGTCTTGCGAACTTCCGGTGGTGGCGCGTCTGGCCGAAGTCCATCGCGCCCGGCGGCATTGCCACGGTCTTTGCGAAGGTGAACAGCGCTCCCTTGAATGAAGGTGCCAGCGTCTCCATCGCCGTCTCGGCACAGTCGGGTGCGGCGGCCAATGCCAGCACAACCCTCGCAACGCCCGCCCTGCGCATCGGCTCGGTCATTCCCAGTCAGGACCGGCGCACAATCTACGTGCTCCTGCGCAACCTCGATACAGCCGCACAGACGATTCAGCAGGTCTGGCTCGATGATGACGTCACGGCCCAATGCACCTTCGTGGGCGGAGCCACGGTCAACGCGAACCGGGTTGGCATCGTGAAAGTGGCCTTTGCGCAGCCACAGCCTCTGCTCCGCAACTTCGTGGTGCGGGTCGTGGCAGCGCGCGCGGGCGGCGGTACCACCACCGTGGCAGCACCTATCCGGCTCATCGAACCAACCTTTCCGCTCGGGCATTGGTATTCGACGCAATTCGAAACCGCAGCGAAGCTTCAGTTCGCGCGGCGGAATCACCTCGAGATGGCTGCCGGTGTCCCCAACAGCGGGAGCGCCATGAACAACGGTGCCCAGAATTATCACATCCGCAGCGTGCCCTTTGCCTTCACCAGCGGCAGCAATGCACCCGATCCCGCGCAGATCACGCCAAACATCGGAAACCCGAATCTCCTCGCGTGGTTTGTGCGGGATGAACCCGACATCAACAGCATCAGCAGTGCCGACATCACGGCATGGACGGAGACATTCCAGACCCGTGATCCCACGCATCCCGTCTACGTGAATCTCGCCTCGAACCGGCGAAGCTCAGAGTACGGTCACATTACGGACATCGTCGGCGAAGACCATTACTCCGCCTTCAACGCTCCCAATATCATCCCCGGCACATGGGTCACCCGCAAGGCACAGCTCGAGGAAACCCTTGAATGGGCGGACGTGCTCAAGCGCAATACCGAGCCGAAACTCATGTGGAACTGGCCGCAGGGCGTGGCCGTGGGAACGTGGGGCACGCAGCCCCGCGATTGGGCCATCGATGTGCAGTTCTGGATGAACGTGATGGGCGGCAGCAAGGGATTGTTCTGGTTTCTGAACCGCGAGGAACATATCGCAGGCCACGAATCGAAGTTCGATGCCATGCAGCGCTGTGCCCGGAGGCTCGCGCAGGTCCGCAATCTCCTCCTCTACGGCGAAACCATGGATCACGTCACCGTGACGGCCGGAGCCAAAGTCAGGGTGCGCGCCATCATCAGCGAAGACGCTGTCGTCGTTCCCGTCATCAATCTCGATTATGCGGTCGGTGGACTGGCGTTCTCCCCTAGCTATTCCATCAATGCAGAAAGCGCCGAGGTGACGGTACCGGTTCCCTCGTGGCTGCTGCCGGTGGCGCAGGTCTACGAAGTCGGTGCGGACGGCAGGCTGCCGGTGAACTTCACGGCCTCGGGAAGCAATGTGAGCTTCAGCGTGGCACTCGGCAATTCATACACAAATTGCAGCCGCGTCTATGTGATCGGCCGAACCGATACCACCCCACCGGCGGCTCCGTCCCGCCTGAATCTGGCGGAAATCAAATCGGGTAATGCCTGCGTTCTTTCGTGGCGCGAGCCATGGGATGATTTCGGGGTGCAGGGGTACAAGGTGTACCGCAACGGCTTGGAGATCGCGGATGTGAAGGAACCGATTCACACGACGCCGGCGATTGCGGATGCCGACCTCGCCAGCACGCAATTCGCCGTCCGCGCCTACGACAGCGCGGGCAACCTCGGGCCACTCAGCACAACCCTGCAGTACGCTACATGGCAGTTCACAGAAGATGGTTCATTCGAGGGCTGGCGGTCCTTCAACCAGATGAACAACCGGGTCGTCTCAGGAGGACTACTCAGCTTCGAACTCGGCGGAAGCGACCCACACCTCTTCGTCGATGCAGCCGGACTGAAGGGCGCACTTTTCCCGAAACTCGTCGTGAGAATGCGCAATCAGACGAGCGGCACGGAAGCGAAGTTCCGCTGGGGCACGGTGGCCGACCCTTCCGTCAATGATACCAAAGGCGTCACGATTCCTATTGTTCCCAATTCGGGACTCACAAGCTATGTTGTCAATCTCTCGGCGCAGTCGAGCTGGAATGGACAGACCATGACGGAACTGAAGTTCGATCCTGTGAACAATGCGAGCAGCGGGCGCATGGAGATCGATTTCATCTCGCTGAACAATCTGCCGGCAAATACGGCCCCGAGCTTCGTGAAGGGAGCCGATCTCACCGTGAATGAAGACGCGCCGCCGCAGACGCGCACCGCATGGGCCACCGCCATCAGCCCGGGCCCACCGGCGGAAGCGTCGCAGCAAGTCAGCTTCGTGCTGAACGGTGTCACCGCGGCACTTTACGATCAGCCTCCGCAGATCTCGCCGTCGGGCACCCTCACCTTCACTCCGGCCCCCAACGTTTCAGGCACGAACACCATCACGGTGACCGCGGAAGACGACGCCGCGGACTGGCTCGGCGGCGGCACGCACCGTTCCATAGCGCAAACCTTTCGCATCACCGTCAACAGCGTGAACGATGCTCCCGTCTTCACGCGAGGACCCCATCAGACGGCGGCCCGCGGCACCGCTACCCGGACCATCGAGGGCTGGGCCACCGTCATTTCCCCCGGTGCTCCCAACGAATCGGCCCAGGCGCTCACCTTCCTTGTCTCGGCAACGCCGGCAGACCTCTTCGAGGAACAACCAGCCATTGCCGCCAATGGCAGACTCACCTTCCGGCCGAGCACAGTCAATGCAGGCACTGCCGTCGTAACCGTCCA
>Ga0315899_10001241_pt1 | contig 29414 bp, 28 predicted proteins | sample LakEriMetagenome_2_FD_203518 | JGI IMG/M metagenome (GOLD analysis project Ga0315899, IMG submission 203518) | Freshwater fungal communities from buoy surface, Lake Erie, Ohio, United States - Buoy 4 MA112 | ecosystem: Environmental > Aquatic > Freshwater > Lake | place: USA: Lake Erie, Ohio... | reverse complement strand
TAATGAAGGTAAAACGAAATGACAGAACGAAGATTTAATACCCCAGAAGAAATATTTTGGAAAGATGAATATGCAAACGACTATATAGCCAAAAACAGTGAATTTGATAATTCTTTAGGAGCAAAAGCCTGGGAATTAATGTTGAAGAAGGTTAAACCAGAGATTAGTTCTTTCCTGGAATGCGGTTGTAATATCGGTAGAAATATTTATCAACTGGCAACCGTCTTGCCTGAAGCTGAAAAGTCAATTATTGAGATCAGCAAGCCCGCTTTCAATTACGTAACTTCAAATTTTCAATTTAAGTTATCCTTTAATGGCCCGATTCTTGAATCGGATTTTGAAAAAAATTCATTTGATTTGGTTTTTACGATGGGAGTTTTAATTCATATTAATCCGGACGATTTATTGAAAACAATGAGTTTTATGAACAACTATTCCAAAAAATACATATTGATGGGTGAGTGTTTTAACAGAACACCAGTCATGATTGAGTACCAAGGAAAGGTCAATAAGCTTTACAAGCGAGATTTTGGGAAACTGTTTATAGAGAATTTTTCAGTAAAATTAGTTGATTATGGGTTTTTATGGGGACATATTTACGACCCAGCAGGCTTCGATGACGTTACTTGGTGGTTATTTGAAAAAGTTTAGTGTAAGATCCTTGCTTTGTGATACAAATGAATGAATCTATTTCACAACATTGCTGCTGAACTAAATCATCGTGACTAGTTCAAGAATAAAAAGTTTTTTGAAATAGGCTTAATTCAGAAATTTGTTTTCAAAAGAAATTTAAATAGATTTAATAAAATAAGATTGTAAGAGATAATCATGCCTCCGAATATTCGAATTTATACTATAGGGGGAAAGAAATTCGGATACGGCCATATTGCTCGTATGATACCTATTTATGATGAATTTCAAGAAGCTAATTGTAATTGTGTGTTTTTTGTTTCAGGAGATGATTTTTCTTTAGATATCCTAGAAAAGCGTTCATCAGTGGTAATTGACTGGTTAAAATATGCCCCGCAAGATCTAGGCTCCTCCGATATTGTATTTATTGACACACTTGACCCTCCAATAGAATTTATTCGAAAAGTTCAAAAACTAACACCAAATGTATACTTTATTTGTGATAAACTTAAAACATCAGCATATCCTTTTAATGTAATAAATTGGCGATTAGGAGCGGACAAGTTGACAGCAACTAACGGTTTGTATGGGGAAAAATATGTTCCCCTGCGAAGAGAATTACTTGAGGCGAAAAAAATAAAACCAAAACCATCGCAATTTGAGGTGGTAATCAGTATGGGGTCTGGAGATGTCCAAAGTCTAATTTCGAAGACGCTGGAATTATTTTTACCTAAAATTAAAAAAAGTATTCATTTCAAGGTTGTGATTCGAAGCTTTCATAAATTTTTCGAAAAAATAAAAACTACTTATGGGGACCAGGTAACAATTCTTGCTGATTTAAGTGCCCGAGAACTTTTTGCTTCAATTGCTGGAAGTAGGTTTGCCATAGCTTCGGGGGGTCACTCAATATATGAATTTGCATTTTTAGGAATTCCTGTAATTCATGTTTTGGTATCAGATAACCAAAAACCTGCAAAATGTTGGGATTCATCTGGTTTTACTTATCCGATAGGCTTTTATGATCCATTTAGGTATGAACAACAGATTTGGAATGGAATAACATATTATATGAATGACGAGAATCTAAATAAAGCTCGAATAGCTGGTAAAGCATTGATTGATGGGAAAGGGGCAGAAAGAATCAGGGAGAATATTTTTAAAAACATTTAAATGAAAAGAGTAATAGAAGCAAGAGCATCGACGATTCTATTTAAGTTCCTTATCAATAACCAAGGGCTTTTAAGAAACGGAAAATTTCTTTTACCAGCAAATATATGTCCTATCATACCTGTAGTCTTTTCTAAAGCGAAGGTTTTTTTCGAATTTCTAGATATAAGTCCCCAAACGCAGAGCCTGGATCAGGATGCTGTTTACTCGCGCATCCAAAGAGACCCAGATACAATAAATGGAGTGCTTTTTGTCCACAGTTATGGCTATAAGCAAAACATAAGTTCGCTTTTTAAAACCATCTCCATTAAATGGCCGGAAAAAATTCTAATTGATGATCAATGTTCTTGTATTCCTGACATTAATGGTGAATCCATTTCGAAATTTTCTAGCTTAACTCTTTTCAGCACAGGTTATGCAAAACATGTGGAGTTCGGGAAAGGAGGATTTGGGTTTCTTGGGGAGAGGGCAATTTACAAAGATTACCGGGAACCATTTAACGAACTTGCCCATCAACAATTAGTTGAGCAAATGAAATTTGCATTGTCTAATGATTTGCCATTTAAATATCAAGATGTTGCGTGGCTTAAATTTGATCAAGAATTTTCTGAAAAAGATTACTTTAATAAAATTAAAATAACTATTCCTGAAGCCCTGAAATGCAAACAAAGAATCAATCGCATATATGCTGAAAATCTGCCAAGTGAAATTCATTTGGGTTCGAAATTTACTTGGAGATTTAATTTGCAAGTAAGCAATAAAGAAAAGATATTGAATAAAATTTTTGAAAATGGATTATTTGCTAGTTCTCATTATAAACCTCTCTCATCAGTATTTGGTGGAGAAGAAGCACCAGTAGCGGATCGTTTTTACAAACGAATGATTAATTTGTTTAACGACCATCGTTTTAATGAAGAGATGGCTTTCAGTATGTGCAAGATAATAAAGAAAAATATTATATGAAAATTGATAAAAATATTTTAATTCTTTTAGGTTACGATTATGTTAATGCTTTAGAAGATCTTTTAGATAGTCAAAATATCAGAATAGTAATCGATCAATCTGATCTTAAATACATGAGATCAGAAAGTCTTCATAAATTAAATTCCTTAATGGGTGATAGGCTTCTTGTGAGTTTAAATTACCGAAATGACATCAAAAATTTTGACAATTCCTGTATGTTTTCTTGTTTAATAACTCTCGGATGGAGAAAGCTTTTGGTTGTTGATGATTTTAAAAATATTCCTCTCCTAATAAATGTGCATCCAGCTCTTCTGCCCGAATATAAGGGTTATCATCCAGTTCCTTTTGTTATATTAAATAGTGAAGGCTCACATGGAATTACTGCTCATCTTATCAACTCCGAAATGGATGCTGGAGATATCGTTTTAAAAAAAGAATTTCCGATAACACCTTTTTCCACTCTTTCCTCACTCCAGTACAGCGTCAATCAGTGCATGCCAAACTTTCTCAAAGAACTATTGGAATTAATTTCGGCTGGAAATATTAGCGTTACTAAAAATCTTGACAGTCTTACTAAAGTTCGCGCACCAAAAAGAAAGCCAGAGGATTCAGAGATTTTTTTAAGCGATAGTGTTGATCTTATGTTTAAAAAAGTAAAAGCATCAGATCCAGATCGATTCCCTGCGTATTTCGTAATAAATGGTGAGAAAGTATTTATCCGATTGTATAGAGATTCGAAGGCATCTCGTCAGACTAAATTTGATATTTAAATGAAGAATAAAATTGCAGTTTTAGGTGGTAGTTTTCTTCAAGCTGATTTTGTTGAGGCGGCCTTGGCTCGACAGTTGGCCGTCTATGTTCTTGATGGCAACAAAAACTGCCATATTTCGAGTTGGGAATCAGTTGCCTTTAACCATTTGGATTTCTCAAATCTAGATTTACTAAATACTTTTTGCCGAAAAAATCAAATTAACTTTATTTATGCACCATCAAATGAACTTGGGAATAAGGTTGCCGCCAAAATGGCCGGGCTTTTCAAATATCGTTACAATAGTCCTGAAGTTGTAGAGATTACCCTGAATAAATCGCTCCAAAGAATAGTCTCAAATTCATGTAATTTACTGAATAGACCAAAAAGCATATTGTATAACGATAATATTGATGAAATTGAAAGCAAGATTCCTTACCCGATGGTTATCAAGCCTACATCCTCCTCTGCGGGAAGGGGAGTTACAGGAGTAACAAACAGATACGAGTTTTTTCAAGCAGTCCAAACTGCCAAAGAATTTACAAGACAATCGGGGGATGTTGTTGTTGAGGAATTTCTACCGGGAGATCAAATTAGCGTTGAAACTGTTTCTGCAGAGGGACAACATTATATTGTTGGAATAACGCTCGAGACCATAGGGCCGCCACCTTTATTCATCGAACGGTGCCACCATATGAACTCGGATATCCACGATTTTTTTTACCCAAAAGTTTTTGATGTAGTTCAGGAGCTTTTGAGTCAGATTGGTATCCAATATGGTCCTTGTCACATTGAAATGAAGGTTTACCAAAATAAAGTATCCCTAGTTGAGATAGCAAGCCGATCAGGAGGTTTGCGGGACAGGTTAATGAAAATGGCAGGTTACCCTGACTACAATAATCTAATCCTCGACTGTTACTTAAATGGTAAGGTGGATCAAGAATGTCTTTATCGCCCTACCAGGCACGGGCTAGTCAATATCTTGACAAAGTGCGAAGACCTTTTATCGGTCGGTCTTGGCCAAAAAGATAATACTTTTCATAGCGTTTATTTTAATGGCAAAGAGCCAGTTAATAATCCACAAAATATAATTGATGCATACGGGTATGCTTATTTTTTTGGGAATAACCCGTTAAGAAAGTACGCTTTGGAAGGTTGCTGAGATATGAATACAAATTTTTTAAATTCGGAAAATGTATTTATAATTGCTGAGTTGTCTGCCAATCACAATGGAAACCTTGCCACCGCCCTGGAGACTATTCGGGCTGCTAAACGTGCTGGTGCAGATGCAATTAAATTACAAACCTACACGGCTGATACTATAACAATCGATTCAAATGAGCCCGATTTTTCAATAAATCATGGAACTATATGGGATGGCCAAAATCTTTATAAGCTTTATAGAGAAGCTCACACTCCTTGGGAATGGCATCCAGCTCTTTTTGAAGAAGCAAAAAAACAAGGCATAATTTGTTTTTCTTCTCCATTTGATCCAACAGCAGTTGATTTACTTGAGCAATTGGCTTGCCCAGCGTACAAGGTTGCATCAGCGGAAATAACCGATATTCCCCTGATTGAGTACATTGCTTCCAAGGGGAAGCCAGTTATCCTTTCTACGGGGATGGCCACTGATCAGGATATTGAGCTTGCGCTAAGTGTTATTCGAAAATTGGGAAATGATCAGGTTGCCTTATTAAAGTGTACCTCGAGTTATCCTACTTTGATAGAAGAATCTAATCTAATTATGATTCGTGATTTGGCAGAACGTTATGGTGTAGTTTCTGGTTTGTCCGACCATTCTATGGGATGGATTGCCCCTGTGGTTTCGGTATGTTTCGGGGCCAGAATTATTGAAAAACATTTCATTTTAGATCGAGCTATAGGGGGGCCAGATGCATCTTTCTCCCTCAATGAGAATGAGTTCACTGAAATGGTCAAGGCCGTACGAAGTGCTGAAAAGGCAATAGGTACAGTTGATTACGCCTTGACAGATAAGATGAAAAAAAGCCGAGAGTTTTGCCGCTCACTCTATGTAGTAGATTTTATTCGAAAAGGCGAAACGATCACCGCTAAAAACGTAAAAAGCATTCGTCCAGGATATGGACTACATCCAAAATTCTATTACAAAGTAATCGGATTAAAAGTGTCCAAAGATCTAAAGCCTGGTACAGCACTTTCGTTAGAGTACATTGAAGGTTATTAAACTAATCGGAAATGCAAATGATAAACTCAGAGATAATTGGAAAAATAAAAGAGCTTTATGGAAAAGGCGAAAATATTCTTGAGTTTCTTAAAATGCAGGGTAACGCACCAAATGATGTCGAATCCATTATGATTAGCTATGATTTCCAGGCTGGTACTTACACCAAACTTGCCGTGGAAAATTCTGACTATTTGAACCAATACACCAATGCCATCACAGAAGTTTTTGCTGCTTTGCCTGCATTCAAAAGTGTCATGGAAGTTGGTGTGGGTGAGGCGACTCTAATGAACCCACTAATGTCTAAAGTCGATCCATTTAACAAAGTTGAAAAATTTGGTTTTGATATTTCGTGGTCTAGGGTTAGATATGCAAAGCAGAATTCCGAAAAGGCTGGGAACTCAATTAGCCTATTTATCGCAAACTTATTCGAAATTCCACTTGCCGACAATGCAATTGACATTGTTTATACGTCGCATTCTTTAGAACCAAATGGTGGTAAAGAAAAGCAGGCGCTAACGGAGTTGTATCGCGTCACTAAAAATTATCTTGTTCTACTCGAACCAGATTATGAAAACGCCACTTCCGAAGGTAAGGCAAGGATGATTCGCCATGGTTATGTGCAAAATCTAGAAGGTCATGCAAGCGAACTAGGTATGAAAGTAATTAAAAATTCTCCATTTGGTGTTTGCATCAATCCATTAAACCCAACTGGACTAACTATCATCGAAAAAAAACAAAAATCACAGTCAGCACCATCAGGTTATGTTTGTCCCATTTCCAAAAAAAAACTTGAAAAACATGAAAATGTTCTTTTTTCTCAGGAAACTGGATTGCTTTATCCAATCATTGACAACATTCCTTGCCTGTTGAGCACTTCGGCTGTTTTGGCTTCCCATTTCATGGACTTCAGATAAATGAGATATTGCAAAAATTGTCTGAATATCGACACAAGGCCAAACATCGTTTTTCTTGAATCAGGTATTTGTCCACCCTGTTTTTATTATCAAAACCCAGTAGATATCGATTGGGAAGGCAGACAAGCCGAATTAGAGCAAGTGATCGAATTTGGACGGAAAAATAGCGATTCAGGTTATGATTGCATTGTGGGTGTAAGTGGGGGGAAAGACAGCACCAGGCAGGCCTTGCATATCAAAGAAAAATTCAAAATGCGGCCTCTGTTGGTTTCAATGAATTATCCTCCGGATCAGATATCTCAAAGAGGCGTGGATAACCTCAGTAACTTAATCAAACAAGGCTTTGATTGTATCAATATTGGATGCGGGCCCCTGACTTGGAAGAAAGCAATGAGGCACGCTTTTTTCAATCATGGAAATTGGGCGAAAGCAACAGAGTTTGCACTTTTCGCAAGTGTTCCCAGAATTGCCGTCGCTTATCAAATCCCTTTGATTTGGTGGGGAGAAAGTGCCGCCATAATGCTTGGGGACCTCGGTGTGATGGGGGGCAAACCGTATGATGGAAACCGGCTTAAATACAGTAATACATTAGGTGGTGGCTCCACGAATTGGCTTACTTCAGTGGGTTTTGAACCAAAGCATATTTTGCAGTATCTTTATCCTTCCGATGATGAAATGAATAAGGCAAATATTAAAATTGTTTTTATGGATTATTTTATGCGCGATTTTTCGTCTCTCACCAATGGGAATTTTTCTGCGCTGCGGGGTTTAACTATCAGGAAGGCTAATCCTTTTAAGGAGCCCGAATATTTCGGTACAAGCATGTTGGATGAAGATTTTATCAACATCAATATGTTTATTAGGTATTTAAAGTTTGGTTTTGGAAGAACCTCCGATAATGTAACGTTGGAGATAAGATCGGGTAGAATGACCAGAGAAGAGGGTATTTTATTAGTCGAAAAATTTGATGGAAATTATGATGAGGACATTTTAAAAGCTTTTTGTAAATACCTTGATATTGATGAAGGTACGTTTTGGAGTGTTGTTGACAGATATGTGAATAAAGATTTGTTTGAAAAAGTAAAGACCGGAGTTTATAAGCGCAGGTTTAAAGTTGGCCTTGGATTATGAAAAAACCCAAGCTTGTCATAATTGATTACGGTGTTGGGAATGTTTTTTCGATTTTTAACAGCCTAGATAAGTTGGGCTTGTGTCGAGTTGAGGTTTCCTCAACAGAATCCCAAATTAAATCGGCAGATGCCCTCATTCTCCCTGGTGTGGGTGCTTTTGAGGCCTGCTTGGAAAATTTTCAAAAAAACGGGTTGATGAGTTTTGTTGGGGAAGCTGTTCAAATCAAAAAGAAGCCTATTTTAGGCATTTGCGTTGGTATGCAATTAATGGCAAATTATTCGGAGGAAAATGGTCGTCATCAAGGGCTTGGTTGGATTCCTGGTCAAGTGGTAAAGATTAATAATGACGGTTCGTTTCCTGTTCCCCATGTTGGGTGGAACAACGTCAAAATTAAAAAGAACGGGGCTTTGTTTTCTAGACTTTCAGATTCCCCGCATTTTTATTTCGATCACAGTTACCACTTTGCTTGCGAAGATGAGCACGGGATTGCAACCTGCGATTATGGTATCGAGTTGACTGCCGCGATAGCCCATCAGAACATTTTTGGGGTTCAATTCCATCCTGAAAAAAGTCAATTAAATGGACTGAGACTTTTTCGGGGTTTTCTCAATGTGGTGATTGCATGTTAAAAAAACGAATTATTGGCATTGTTTTAGTAAAAGACCATATTGTTGTTCAAAGCATTAATTTTAAGAAATTTCTTCCAATCGGAAAACCTGGAATTGCAATTGAATTTTTAAACAATTGGGGAATCGACGAGATTATTTTGCTCGATATTTCCTCAAAACAGGGTTCTATTTTTCCAAATAATGGTTTAGTAAAAGATGCTGCCAAGAACTGCCTTGTTCCGATGACCGTAGGTGGCGGTATAAAAAATATAGGGCAAATTCATTCTCTTATGCATAACGGTGCTGATAAGGTTTCCCTTAACCATGCAACCCTTAGCCACCCACGTTTAATCAACGATGCTGCCAAGGTGTTTGGGAACCAATGCATCGTGGCTTCGATTGATGCGTGCTCTACGAGTACTGGCCATCAAGTTTATGAATACCGTTCAAAAAGGATATTGCCGATCGCACCGTGGGAGCATGCCAAACGGATGGAGGAAGATGGAGCTGGTGAGATATTGATTAATTCGGTGGATCGGGATGGGATGAAAAAAGGGTTCGATTTGGAGTTAATCAATCGAGTCAAAGAGTCTGTATCGATTCCAGTGATTGCCTGCGGCGGTGCCGGGACTCCCTCGCACATATATGAAGTGTTGGAGAAAACTGGGGCTGATGCGGTAGCTGCCGCTAATTACTATCATTTCTTTGAACACAGCGTCACAATTACAAAAAGCTTCCTCAGAAATAATTTTCCAATTCGACATGACACAGCGGTTACTTATCAAGAAAAACAATTGGATGACACAGGACGTTTAATCAAAAAGGATGATGGTATCCTTGACGACTTGCTTTACTGTAAGTTTGAAAAAGAAGTAATATGAGTTACCTCTGCGCTCGTTGCTTTTATACGCAGGATCACCCTCTTTATCTTACCTTTGACGAGGAGGGTGTATGCAGTGGCTGCCGCGTTCATGAAGAAAAAGATCAACTAGATTGGGCTGAAAGAGCCAGTAAACTCCGAGGGATTTTTGATAATTTCCGAAATAGTTCGGGTAAAAATTATGATTGCATTGTGCCAGTTAGCGGGGCAAAGGATTCTCATTTCATTGTTCATACAGTCAAAAACGTATACGGGATGAATCCCCTCTTGGTCACTTACAACAAGCAGTATAACACCGCGGTTGGTTACCGTAACCTTGCTAATTTGCGAATCAAATTTGATTGTGACATTATGACCCTTACTGTTAATCCTGATACTGTTAAGCGGATTACTCGTGGGACTTTGCGGAAATTTGGAAGTATTTATTGGCACTGTATAGCTGGGCAGACGGTTTATCCCGTACAAATGGCCGTGAAACTTAAAATTCCACTGATTGTCTGGGGCGCGCACCAAGGGGTAGATCAGGTCGGGATGTTCAGTCATCTTGACGAAGTTGAGATGACACGAAAATACAGGAAAGAACATGACCTAATGGGATATGAAGCAGAGGATTTGATTGATGATTTTGACGATATCAATGAATTAGATGTAATGCCTTTCGTGTATCCGGACAGCAGGGAACTTGAGCAGGTGGGTGTTCGGGGTATATACCTCAACAATTACATTCGATGGGATTCACGAACCCAGCACGAGGAAATGATCAGACTATACGGTTATGAGACGGCTCCGCAGACCAGGACTTTTGACAAATACAATGACATTGATTGTTGGAACTATTCGGATGTGCATGATTACATTAAATGGCTGAAACATGGATATGGAAAGGTTGTTGATCATGTATGCCGTGATCTTCGATTGGGGCACATGACACGAGGACAGGGTGCTTGGCTCATTCTTAAGTATCTTGGAAAGGAACCAGAAAATTTAAAGTTGTTTTTGGATTGGATTGGAATAACGGAAAATGCTTTTCATTACTTAATGGACCAACATCGAAATCCTAAAATGTGGCATCGAAATGATCGGTGGCAATGGGAAAATATTTCTGATTTTTTTCATATGTTGAATGTATGTAAAAAGGATATTTATTTAGAAGATTCCTTTAAAGACTTTGTTATTACTAGCGTTGGAGAGAGTACAGATTCCAATAACAGTTATATTTTAATTGGTAAAGGGCGGTCTTGATTAGGAGATTTTATTTCCTGTTTACCGGAAAAACCTTTTTGCCTCTCGCCTGATAAGTGCAACGTATCTTGATAGAATTGGATGAGTGTTCCAACTGTGAGAAGCTTTGAGCCGAATTCAAGGCTTAGTTTGAGCGAACCGAAAAGCGGGTCAAGGAGCCCGAGGAGAAGCTTCGTAAGAATTCTAGGAATTTCTCACTTCCACCTTCGGCGAATCCTCCTGGTGCGAAGAAGCCTTGGTGAAGAAGGCGACCGGTCGAAAGCCCGGTGGTCAACCGGGCCATTCCTTCCATCAGCCCCACCGATTTCCTCCCGGGCAATTGCAGGATGTGGTCCATCACCTTCCCGAGATCTGCAAGGGATGCGTTGGTTCCTTGCCGAAAGGGGCCAGTGAAGGGCTTCCGGACCCTGAGTGGTACCAGGTGGTGGAGATTCCTCGGTCCCTGCTTGAGGTGACAGAGCACCAGTCGTACCCGCGCTGCCGCCCCAATTGCCAAGAAATCACTTGGGGTGAAATTCCCGGGGAGATCACGCGGCACTGGTTCTGCCCACGGCTGGCTGGCCTAATCGGTTACCTGTCCGGCAGCCCGCATGTTAGAAAACGGGGCAGTGAGGCCGTTCTGGAGCAGGTGTTCGGTTTGCCGGTGGCCTTGGGTTCAATTTCGAATCTGGAGCTGACCGAGGCACTTGTCAATCCATATTTTAAGGTGCTTGCCTGGGTTCGTCAGGCGGCTTCGAAGAATGTGGATGAGCCCGGCTGGAAAATGCGGGGCAAGAAGGCTTGGCCGTTGGCGATGGCCAGCGTTTGCCACGCGGCATTCCAGATTGGCTTCAACCGGGGCAAACCGGCCCTGCAAGCGTTGCTCGGCGGGAACCCGGTGGGGGTATTCGGCAGTGACCGGTGGTGGGCCTACCCGCTGATTCCGACCTGTCTCCGGCAATTGTGCTGGCCCATCTGAAGCGGGACCTCTGGCAGATTGTGGAACAGGCTGGTCCTGGCGCATGGGTCGGTCGCAAGGGGCTCCGCTACTACCGGCAGGTCTTTGCGTTGTGGCACCGGTTCCGGGAGGCCCGTTTTGACAGGATGGAAATGGGTCGCCGGATGATTCGATGCAGAGACGTTTCGGGGGTCTGCAGCGAAAGGGCCTTGCCTGCCCGGAGGAGAAGACCGCAAGGTTCTGGGCCAATGTGCTGCGATTCGAGCAAGCCTTGTGGACATTCGTCCGCAAGGAGGGGATTGAGCCGACCAACAATCATGCGGACCGGACCATTCGTACCCTGGTCTTGTGGCGGAAAATCTTGTTCGGTCGCCACAGCGAAAAGGGTTCCGGTTCGTCGAAAGGGTGCTAGCAGTCACCCAAACCTTAAAGCTCTAGGGTAGACCCGTCTCTCAATTCCTCTGCGATGCCATGACCGCGTTTAGAAACGGCACGAATCCGCTTTTACTTGCATACGCGGTGAACGGTTACTTTTTTTAGCTGGAAAGAACAAGAAGTAAAAAGGAATGCTTAAAGATGGATCGATTATAGGTGTGCTCTTATACATTCGAGTTTATGTATTTAAAGGGATAAGCTCGATTAAATTTACCGCAACAACAATTGTAAATATAATATTGGCGGGAAAAGATAATTATCAAGAAATAGAGGAGTGTGACGTTCTTTTATTCTGCCATGATGTTGATCGTGGAGATGCTCGAGACGGGCTTCCTTATTCAAAATTGGTTGATAGCATCGATGAAGATTTAAAGGAAAGAGGATGGAGGACAGCACAATTAAGTGCGCCTGGGTCAAGTATTAAGAAAACATGGGGTAATAGTAAAACAGCAAACAGGAAATTTTATATAATAAGTCTTTTGAATTCCGGAAAAAAAGGCAAAATTATACACAGATTCATGAAACTGCTTTATTGGAAAACAAAAAATATTGAATTTTATCGGGAGGAAGAATTTTTCACCGATTTAATAAACAGAATTAAAGTTAAATGCATTATTGGTATTGAGCTAAGAAGATCCCTTTGTTTTGCTGCCAATAAAGCAAATATCCCTGCTGTTGAGTTGCTTCATGGCATGGGATATGACAGCATACCATACGGCTGGGATAATGCTGAAGTAAAGTATCTCCCAAGCGGCTTTCTTTCTATGGATAGTATTTCATCAAAATCCCTAATGCCATTAAGCTCAAAGGGGGTAAAAATTTGGAATATAAGCCATCCATTTTATAAAATGTTCAATGAAGGCAATGCTAAGAAAAAACTGCCAAAAGAATGGTTAAAAAAGCCGAGTTGGATTCCTAAAAAGAAAAAAATTATCTTAGTAAGTTTTACTTGGACCTATAACGGTGAAATTAAAGAATATGCAGGTGTTTTTTCAAATGGTTTAATGCCAGAATCGTTAATTGATGCGATTAAGGGAAGTGGGGAAAATATTTTTTGGCTTTTAAGATTACATCCAGTCCAATTAAGGAAAAAATCGCGTTATAAAGAAAACTGGGATTTGCTTGAAAAATTAACAAAAGAAAATAAAAATTGCGAGTGGGAAAAAAGTTCAACTTTAAATCTCATGCTTCTAATGAATAGTTGTGACGGACATGTTTCGATGAATAGTTCCACATGTTACGATTTTGCTCAAGTAAATATTCCTTCACTAATGCTTTGCCCACTATTAAAAAGCATGTCTTACTTTTTAGATTTAAGAGAAAAAGGCTATCTTACTCTAGGAGAGTTTAATTCAAATGAAATAATCGAATGGTGTCAAGCTGTAAAAAAAATAAAATGGAATCCTGGAAAAACATTATGTGAATGGGAGAATGCTGTCGAGTGGATGCTTGGCCATAAATGTAAATGACAACCAAACAATTAATAAATACATTAGCTATTGAGGTTTGCCTGGATTACTTATCCCATGCCAATTGACATACTGAATTACGGCCTTGGCAATATTAATTCTATTGCCAACATGCTTCGCAAATTGGCAATAGAGTATAGGGTGATATGTACACCAGAAGAAGTTAGGGCTAGTGAGAAAATAATAATTCCCGGAGTTGGTTCGTTTGATCATGGAATGGCGGGATTACAAAACGCCGGAATAGTCCAGTCATTAAACGAAGTGGTTTGTTTTCGAAAAATCCCAATATTAGGTATTTGCCTAGGGATGCAATTGTTGTGTAATAAAAGTGATGAGGGCGTACTGCCAGGCCTTGGGTGGATTGATGCTGATGTCAAGAGGTTCAGTTTTCCAACAAATCCTTCCCTAAAAATCCCACATATGGGTTGGAATACGGTAGAAGTATCAAAAAAAAACAACCTAATTTCTTATAAAAGCACAGAAACCAGGTATTATTTTGTGCATTCGTATCACGTAGTGTGTAAAAATCAAGAAAATATTTTGGCCACGACAGAGTACGGTTTCAAAATAACAGCAGCCTTAAATTTTAAGAATATTTATGGTGTTCAATTCCATCCAGAAAAAAGCCATATTTTTGGTATGGAGCTCCTCAAAAATTTTGCCAAGGTCTAAATTTTGCTAAAGCATCGCATCATTCCAGCCCTGCTTCTTCACAAAAACGGCCTGGTAAAAACTCGGTGTTTTAAAAAACCAAAGTATGTGGGTGACCCAGTCAATGCAATCCGAATCTTTAATGATAAAGGAGTGGATGAACTGATCATCGTGGATATGGATGCATCACGTGAAAAAAAGGATCCCAACTTTTCTCTTATTGAACAATTTGCAGGTGAATGCTTTATGCCATTGACCTACGGAGGAGGAATAACCTCGGTGGAGCAGGCAAAGCAATTATTTCAATTGGGTGTTGAAAAAATTTCTTTACAAACTTCCGCTTTGGTTAACCTGAAATTAATCAGACAGTTAGCAGACAGGTTTGGAAGTCAAAGTATAGTGGTATCTATTGATTTGAAAAGAAATTGGTTCAACCAGCCTAAATTGTTTAATTCGGGGAGAGCAGCATCTTTATGGAGCGACTGGATAGAATTTATTGAAGCTGCAGCAAAAGCAGGTGCCGGTGAGATTTTACTGAATTCAGTAGACCGAGATGGCACATTATCTGGGCCCGACCTGGAAATTATTAAAAAAGCTTCAAATTCTGTAAATATACCAGTGGTAGCAATGGGTGGTGTTGCAAGCATTTCGGACATGAAGGCATGCATTGATGCGGGCGCTTCTGCTGTAGCTGCGGGAGCTTTTTTTGTATTCCACGGACCTTACCGCACTGTGTTAATTACCTATCCGGAATATGAAGAACTAGAAGCTTTACTCGGTGGAAAGTAGTAAAAAATGGATGCTTACAGAATATGTTCGCGATGTGTTATGGATACGTCGGACAAAGACATTTTTTTTGATAAAGATGGAATTTGCAATCATTGTTATCGTTATGATCAAATCGTTAGACCATTGATTTTAAAACCCGAGGAAAAAGCTAAAAAGCTGGAATTAATTATCGATGAAATCAAAACGGCTGGTAAAGGGCGTAGATATGATTGTATAATAGGTATTAGCGGAGGCTTGGATAGTTCCTATGTTGCTTACCTGGCTTGGAAGCACGGTCTAAGGGCAATTCTTGTTCATTTCGACAACGGTTGGGACTCGGAGCTTGCGGTCAAAAACATCGAAAATATAGTAACCAAAACGGGTTTTGATTATTTTAATTATATTGTTGACTGGGAAGAATTTAGAGACCTTCAATTAGCTTATTTTAAAGCTTCTGTTGTTGATGTTGAAGTTCCCACAGATCAAGGTATATGCAATCTTATCCCAAAGTTAGTCTGTAAATTTGGTGTCAAATACAATCTCTTCGGTATTAACTACGAAACAGAATCGACAATGGGTAAATCATGGAATTTTCCGTTTAAAATGGATCGAGGAAATTTAGAAGCTATTCACAAGAAATTTGGAACTAGACCACTCAAAACATTTCCCTACTTAAGTCCATGGGAGGAATTTCTATACCAAAGAAAGAAAGTTAATTTCGTAAATATTCTTCAATATGCTGAATGCGATTATGGTTTTATTAGAGATAAACTATCCAACCAGTTTGGCTGGAAAGATTATGGTGTGAAGCACGGCGAATCAATTTTTACTAAGTTTTATCAATCTTATTATTTACCAAAAAAATTTGGATTTGATAAAAGGAGAGCTCACCTTTCGGATCAAATTAACTCTGGACACATCACCCGAGAATACGCATTACACCAATTAAGCCTGCCCGTTTATAAAGATAAATTGGAAGAACAAAATGAGGTTATTTATGTGGCCAACAAATTTAGTATGACTTTTGAAGAAATTATTGGTTTTGTCAATGCTCCAAATGTTCCCCAAGAGGATTATGGAGTAAATATGGCATATGGAAGCTATTGGGACAAAATTATAAAGAGATTTATTATTGGAGTCAGGAATCTGAGGCAAAAATTTAGAAGAAAATGGTTTTAACAAGTTATGCATATATTCTCCTTCAGTACAGAGGTTAGTTGGAAACTTTAGAAAATGCTTAGGGGCCTTTAAGCGGAAACAGAGTTTAATTTTTAGGCGCGGAATCAATAATTGAGAATCCAAGACCAAGCACATAATCTCTATTACGGTGAATCGTTTGAAATGGAAGGTTAGGATTTGCAGGTCGGGAGCGGGAATATCCGTCTGTGCGCCCTGAAGGCTTGCAAAAGATGAAACCGAAACGCGTGGAAGACCGGCCGGATTTATTCCATGTAGCTTTGGACCGGGTGATCAACCTGGACCATCCTTTGGCGAAGCTTACCGAGGAATTCGACTGGGAGTTGATCCGCACCGAGATCGAGCCCCTATTCTGCGACACCAACGGTCGCCCCGGGGCCGACAGCCGTGTGGTGGTCGGTCTTTTCTACCTGAAATCCGCCTTCAACCTGAGTGATGAGCAATTGCTGGCGCGCTGGGTGGAGAACCCGTACTGGCAGTGGTTTTGCGGTTTCCGGACGATGCAACACGAACCGCCGATCGACCCGACGACCCTGACCCGCTGGCATTCCCGCCTGGGAGCGGAGAAGTTGGGACTGTTGTTGAAGCAGACCCTGGAAATCGCGCGGGACCGGAAGCTGTTGAAGCGCCGGGACCTGGCGGATGTGAATGTGGACACGACGGTGGAGCCGAAGGCGATCGCCTTCCCGACTGATTCGCGGCTCTATTTCAAGATGAGCCGCGCCTTGGTCCGTCAGGCTGTGAAGGGTGGGATCCAGATACGCCAGAGCTACCGCCGTGTGGCCAAGGGTTTGCTGGTGTCCCAGTCCCGCTACGCCCATGCTAAGCAATACGGGAGGGCAAGGCGATCGCAGGTGTTACTGCGCGGGATCCTCGGCAGGCTGTTGCGCGATATCGGCCGGAAGATGGACCAGTGCGAGGAAAGGCAAAAGGCGGCGATGGAAGCGCTGCTAGCCCACGGTCAACGGCTATGGGGCCAGCAGCGGAAGGACAAAAACAAGCTGTACAGCGTGCATGAGCCGCATGTGGAGTGTATCTCGAAGGGCAAGGCGCACCGGCGGTACGAGTTCGGCTGCAAGGTGAGCGTGGTGGTGGCGAACCGGAGCAACTGGGTGCTGGGGGTTCAGGCCCTGCACGGCAACCCGTTCGATGGGCATACCCTGTCGGGTGCGATCCGGCATCTGGCAGGAATGACGGGCGTCCTGCCTGAGCGCATCTTTGTGGACAAGGGATACAAGGGCCATGGGCATGGCGGCCCTGGCGAGGTGCATGTGGCTGGCCGGATCCCTAGGGATGCGACAAGAACCTTCCGGAAGCTGCTGAGGCGGAGAAGCGTGATTGAGCCGACCATCGGGCACATGAAAAGTGACCACCGGTTGGAGCGGAACTTCCTCAAGGACAAGAAAGGCGACCTGATAAACGCCCTGATGGCTGCAGTCGGCTACAATCTGGCCAAACTCCTGAGGGTTTTTGGCTGGCTGGAGAAAATGGCTTCCTGCTGGGCCATCCATATCCTTCAGCTAGCAGGGAAAATGATTCGCTGTTGGTTCGACCGGTTCCTGCCAAAATGGGTAGCCGCCTGAATGGTGGGAATGATTTCGAAGGCAGTTCGCTGAAATCGGTGTTTATCAGGGACGACTATTTTAATTTGATTAATATAATAACAATAAAATTAAACAAAAAGAAATTATGAAAATTTTAAGAATATCACATGTTTTTTACAGAGAGGCGGTAAATGATAAAATTAAAAATTGGGATTTGATAAACAAATCGACTGATGACATGCTTGAGAATATTTTCAAATTGAAAATACACTACAGCAATAGTATTTCAGTTGAATTAAACAAATTTGGCTACGAAATATTCGAGAGTATTTATGACGTGGAGTTATTGCAAAAAAAATGGGCCTATGAAAATGACATTCAATACGATAAATCAAATTGGGAAGAAGAAATTATTATCGCTCAGATAAAAAAAATAAAACCAGATATTTTATTTTTCCAGCATTTTCCTCCGTTTTCAATTCAAACATGGAAAAGCCTAAGGGAAATATGTCCTTCCATTAAAATAATAATGATGCATATGGCTTGGATTGGGGAAAGCCCAGTTATTCCTGATGTGGATATTCTTTTGGTTGGAACCAAATCGTTAGTTGATCGATATAAAAAAGAAAAATTAAATCCATATTTAATGTATCATTACTTCGATGAATCAGTTCATAACTGCTGTGAAAAAGAATCTACAGAAAATTATTATCCCGTTACTTTCCTAGGTTCGTCTGGATATGGTTACGGACCCCTTCACGCTTCAAGATATTGGCTTTTAGACGCATTGTTGAAAAACGATTTGCTTGAAGCTTGGTTGTGGGAAAAAAAGGAAGTAGATACAAATCAAAAACAAAAGAATTCAATTGGGCGTTATTTTTTTGAAGGGATCCTGGGGGCTTTTCCACAGCGTTTATTGAAAAGTATTTCCAAAAACTTAATGGTTCCCACCAAAATTCGAAATTTATCGAATGCCCAAATTGAGAAACTTGAATACATAAATCAAGGCCTTGAAATTCCTCCAAATCCATTATCAAAAAAATACCCTACAAAATGTCATGATCCATTGTTTGGAATCGATTTTTATAAGGTAATAGGCTCTACGAAAATCAGCCTTCAAAAGCATGGTCATACAAAACAGGTTGAAATTGGAGCGATGAGATTGTTTCAGGTAACTGGTATGGGTTCATTGATGATGACTGACTATGGATTGGGCCTTGAAGATTTGTTTGTACCAGGAGATGAAGTCGTTGTTTTCGACAATCATGAAGATGCTATTCGGAAAATAAAGTATTACCTATCACATGAAACTGAAAGGCAAAAAATTGCAAAAGCTGGTCAAGCGAAAACCCTGCAAAAGCATACAGCACGAAACCGCGCAGAAATGATTAACGATTTGATTATTGAAAGAATGCGTTTTAAATAATGAAGCCAGAAGTGACTGTGGTGATTCCAACATTTAATCGCCTTTGGGGTCTGAAAGACTGCATTTCCAGTATCCAAAAACAAACCTACAATAATTGGAGTGTATTAGTAGTTGATGACGCAGGAAGTGATCCAGTTGAGGATTTTATTGAATCGTTAAATGATTCAAGAATTCAGTATTATCGGCAAAACAAGAATCTCGGTGTTGCTGGGAACTGGATTAGTGGAATTAAAAAAGTAAATACAGAATATTTTTCTATTTTAATGGATGATGATTGGTACGGGAAAGATTTTTTGAAAAATCGAATGAGTATACTCACAGAAAGTAGAAATATTGGGGTAGTTTATGGTCCCTATGTACGTTGGAATTGTAAAAATTTATCGGGCTTAACTATTTCACCTAAAAAAAAAGGTTTTATAAATAACGCAAGATTAACAGAGGCGATGATCTCGAGAGAAGCATTTATTGGAACAATGGTTTTTAAAACTGATTTAGTTTTAAAATTTATTAATGATGTTTTAAGTTATAATTTAGTTGTTGATTACGCAATAAATATTTTTCTAGGTATGCGTTCAAATTGCCAAGGATTTTGTTTGGAATCAAATGATTTTTTTTACAGGGAACATTCGGAAACCTTGTCAAATACTAAAAAAAAAGATGTAACAAAACAGAGCCTTAATTTACTTAATTCCATTATAAATGTAAATCCTCAATTTATTAAAGTAATAAAAAATGAGATATTTTGGCAATCTGTACTTGCTTCAAGATCAGAATCTGAATTCTTTTACCGGATGAATTGGGCGTTTTATGCTTTGAAGGTTAAACCCACATATTTTTATTCGTATATTAATTTAGTAAAATGCATCGCTATTTTAAGGTTTAATAAGAGACCCATTTCAAGTGCTTTTAAAACGACTACCAATTATCATAACTGAGACAAATCATGGATTCGACGAGCAACATGAAGGCCTTGTGTATATCGGCCGTTATTTTTCTACAGGTTTAAAGCTTGTGGGAGCGGTGAAACCAGAACGAGGAGCGCTCAATAATCCAAAGTTTTTCCTCAGTCTTCCGGTATGCTCACAACTCCATTTCGTGATAATCGATCTGATTGCTTGTTTCCTTAAATCCCATCGGTGAGTCTTGAGATAAACGTCCATCTTGGCGACCTCATCGGGACATAGGTAAGGAACGTGGATTTGCAGACGATATACCTACATTTTGACGGCTGGTAAAGAAGCCCGGGGAACCTGATAAGGATTGAAGCGAAAGGCGAGCGTTGGGGCAACAAGGTGCAAGCACAATAAGAGGGTGAACCCGGCAAGACTGACAATCGACCAGTCGGGGAATAAGACATCGCCGCGATTGGCACGGTGGTCAATCTGGATAATAGTAGGATGGTGAAATTTTTCCGGACCATTTCCAAAGAGGGTACAGCGGAGCACTAGGCCACCAAAGATCTGGAGATAGATGAGCTGTGGCGTTAGGGGCTTGCCGAGGTGGGTAGGAAAATCGAGTGGTATCAATGAATGCTGATGGAGATCACTTATGTGGAAAACTGCCAATGTCGTAAGTCACAGACCCAGGGTTCCCAAATCGGATTAGCCTTCAGGACCTCCGTGGTTTTAGGATGTTTTTGTTCCAGGACTGAATACAGATGAGTCGTTACCAAGGCGAGCGTTTTCCCTGAGGTTTTGAGCGCTTTCAGGGCCAATTCTTGGATCTAGCATCACAAGGCAACTGCCTAATCCTTTAAGAATTTAAATAAAAAAATCTACTAAACTTGATGCGAGAATAAAAATTGAAACAAAAAATTGATTTTTGGGATGGGTTAACAAAATATTTATTCCTTCCAGGAAGCACCCAAGGTGGTGGGTTAGGAAGACATTCCAAATGCTTAACCTTAGAATATCCACATGCTAATATATGGGATTACAATTATCGAATTAAGAACTTTAGTATGATAAATTCTTTTGTAAATAAGATAAGAAATCGTGTCATGGATTGTAATTTTGAAAAGTTCAATCAAGTTGATTTAGAGTCCTCAAATTATCTAATAAATAAAAAAATTTGTCCTGATGTTGTATTGGCTTTTTCTGGCTGTAGCCTAAATTTATTTGCGCTTTCAAAAAAGAAGGGTTGTAAATCATTAGAACTTGAGTCACCAACAGCTCATGTTGGTCATTGTTATGAGATGAATCAGATAGCTACAAAGAAACTTCCAGTTGAAAAACCATGGCTTAGTATTATTTTGCGAGATAAAATGCTCGCCGAATACCAGATAGCTGATAGGATTTGGGTTAACTCAGATTATTCTTTTCAAACATTCTTGGAACGTGGGATTCCAAGGAGTAAATTAGCTCGGCGTTATCTTTCAATTGATCCACGATTTCAAAAACCAACCAATAAAAACAAAAACAAAAACACAACCTTTAATTTAATCTATGTGGGATCGCTGACAGTTACAAAAGGGGTTCCCTTATTACTTGAGGCCTATCAGGAATTAAACTTGATTGATAGTTGTCTCGTTCTTGTGGGTGGGACAGGCAGTTCGGGCATGAAAAGATACGTAAATACTTTTAATTCATATGGAAATATTATTGTCTGTCCTGGAGACCCTTATCCTCACCTTCTTGATGCAGATCTTTTTGTTTATCCCTCCTGGTCAGATGGTTATGGATTGGCGCCCAAGGAAGCCATGGCCATGGGCGTTCCGGTAATCGTCACAGAGAATACAGGAATGAAAGAAGAAATTAAGGATCAAAGCCAGGGAGCCATTTTTAATACTGGAGACAAAAATAAAATGAAAGAACTGATAATGCATTATTATTCGCGATGGCTTAATAAATGAGAATTCTTCTTGTTTGTCCGCAAAAGCTCGATAAGCGTTTTGGTATCTCTAAGGTTTATTTAGAGGCGGCAGAATCCTATATGACTTTCGGTGTTGAATGTAAGGTTGTAGGAGCGGAGTTATTATTAAAACCAGGTGATGTTTATGACATGGAACTTATTGGTAAGCGATTGAAGGAATATTTGGAAGTAATTGAAGAACCTTATGACATCATCGAAGTCGAACACCATCTACTTCCCCAATTACCTAAGTTTAAATTTCCTAAAAGGCCTTTATTGGTAGGTCGCTCTAGCCTTCTTATGCATTTCATGCCTATTTATGAAAGGTTTTGGAACAATTGGTTGGGTATTCTCAAATATCCGTTGAGAAAATACCGTCTGAATCAAAGAGCAAAGAAAATCATAAGACTTGCCAATAAAACCATCGCGAATTGCGATTTGATTCTTCTTTCTAATCCCGATGAAATTGCAAAGCTCGCGGAGATTGGGGTTCCGGCCAACAAAATGTTTTTATCACCATACGGACTGACAAAAGAAAGGAGGGAGCTTTTTAATAAAGAAAAAAAAAATGCGAAACACACAAAGATGAAAACGGTTGTTATGGTCGGCACACTTGATCCAAGAAAAGGTTTGAATCATCTTCCGAAAATTGTCGATAAGGTTTTATCCAAGGAACCTGAAGCACAGTTCTATTTTCTGGGGACTGGATTTTTCATCCCTGACAAAAATCGACAGCTCAAAGTCTTTACCAAAAATTCACGAGAAAATATAATAATTAAACAAATTTTTGATCCTCACGAACTTCCATCTATTCTTTGCCAAATGAAAGTTGGGATATTTCCATCCACATGGGAGGGGTGCCCTTTTGGTGTTTTGGAAATGGTTTGCGCTGGTTTGCCTGTGTATGGATTTAAGGCACCTGGGACCAGCATGATATTGCCGAATGAAAACCTTGTTTCTGAAGGAGATTGTGAAACATTAGCACAAATGGTAATTGAAAATCTTCGCGATAATCAGTTGTTCAATTTAATTCAACTACCTGAGCAATTTTATTGGGAAAATATATCAAAAGAGGCAATTGAAATTTACAAAAGAAAGCTAGAGAATTTTATTTGAAAATAGCTTTTATTGTTCATGAATATAATCGGCACATCGGACATGCCCGGTATGTTGCTGAATTGGCTTCACGATTTAGAGCCGAACACGAAATTCACGTATTTACTTCTGAATGGGAAGAACCCGATCCCGAAGGGATTCATTTTCATTATGTTCCAGCATGGCGGTGGAAGACCCTGACCAGTGTTCTCACTTCGATTCTTCCATCTACTTTCATGGTGAGAGGCCAATTTGATATCGTACATTCCCAGGGATTGTGCGGCTTTAGGCAGGACATTTCCACTGCCCACTTTATTCAATCCTGCTGGTTGGATTCCCTCAGAAAGCAAGGTCGTTCCCTTGGATTGGCTACCCCGATTTGGCGTTGGGTAGTTGCGCCTCTTGAACGATTGGCCCTCGGTGAGTCATTATGTAGGCGGGTCATAGCCATTTCGAGACGGGTTCAAGCGGATCTGTCATCCCAATACGGGAGAACAGGGGGGGTTAGCTTAATCTACCATGGTGTTGATTTAAACCGGTTTTGTCCGCTGAACAGCGGGAAATACCGATCCATCGTCCGTGCGAGAATTGGAATCGGAGAGCAAGAGAAAGTTGCACTTTTTGTCGGGAACCTGCAAAAGGGGGCGGCTGCAGCCATCGAAAGTCTCTCAAAGGTTTCCGATGTGAAATTACTCTTGGTAACAGGTTCGAACAGTTCAAAAGAAAAACAGCTCGTTTCAAGGCTTGGGTTAGAAAGCCGGGTTTATTGGCAACCATTGAGTAGGCAAGTAGAGCAGTATTTCGCAAGTGCGGATTGCTTTGTATTTCCCACATTATATGAGCCATTTGGGATGGTGATTAGTGAGGCCATGGCATCTGGTTTGCCAGTCATTACCAGCAAAGACGCGGGTGCCTCTGAATTGATCCGCCATGGGGAATCTGGTTGGCTTGTTGAGAAGCCATGGGATTCTGATGCAATCTCCCATGGCTTGCGGGCCATTTTTTCTGAACCAGGTTTGTCACAAAAGATGGGGCAAAGGGCACGAGTGGCGATCGAGCCCTACACTTGGGATCGTTGCGCAAACGAGACTCTTGATGTCTACCGAGAAGTGATTCGGGAAAAAAAGCAGGTCAATACACTTGGGTAGGCTTCGAGGCAATCGATTTATCCGGGTCATTTTGATCCTTCTCCTCATGCCGTTGCCTAGGATATTTAAAAACCCCCTTTGCAAGTTTTTTTTGAATTGGCGAATTGGTGAAGGAGCAAAAATCGGTCTGTCCTACATTGATGCGGAAGATGTGGAAATTGGGGCCTTCACCAGGGTTGGACATTTCAATCACATTCGAAACTGTTCAAGTTTTGTGCTTGGTGAACGTGTTGTCCTGATGAATGGCAACAAATTTTTTGGAAGCAGTTTTAGTAGAAATGGTTGGTTGAACTCCATTCACATTGACGACTGCGCCTATATCACTAGCGGTCATTTTTTTGATATTGGAGGTGGAATTCTCATCGAAAAGGACGCTGTTATTGGCGGTCGGGATTCCCAATTATGGTCCCATTCGATCAGAATAGTTGAAGGCCGCAAGGAACTTATTCCATGCCAATCCAAGGTTTGCACAGGTGCCTATCTTGGTTCCAGGGTAATCCTTATTTGTTCCTCCATACCGTCCAATTCGTTAGTTGGGGCAGGGGCGGTAATTTCTAAATCATTTGATGAGTCTCCGTTTGGGTCTGCCCAACTTATAGCGGGGAACCCAGCATCAGTCAGGCGGGAGTATTCATTCCTCAGATCCAAGGAATAGGGCCCGGTCTTTTTTTTGCTCCTTCAAGTTGCAGGGGAGGAGCCGAGAGGGTTTTATTTGACATCCTCAAGCCGTGGGCAAAAAGTGATCTTGGCGCCATGCCTTCCGTTGTCTTTTTGGGAAGCGGACCCCTGATTGAAGATTTGAAAAAGCTTGGTTTTTTAACCAAGGAATTGAAGCTGTCTGATCGGTTGTTAAAGATGGGGGATTCCCCGGTATACAGGCAAAACAAATGGGGCCAGTTATTAAAATTGGGATTGTGTTTGCCTGATATTATACGGGCCGTTCGCTCCATTAAAGAATGTATACGAGTCCCGGGCTCCCCCGGTTGGATACACAGCAACGGTTTCAAGACGCATGTTTTAACCGCTTTGGCTGCACCAAAAAAAATGCCAATTTATTGGCATATTCATGATTTTATTGGTCAGCGACCCATCATGCGAAAAGCGCTGAATTTGGTTTGGCGGAATGGAATAACAGCAATTGCTGTCTCTTCGGCTGTAGCCAAAGATTTCAGCTTGTGTGTGCCAAAATGCCCTTTGGTGACTTGGCAAAATACGGTGGATACCTTGAAGTTTACCGCGGAAGGCCCGGAAATCGCGAACCTTGATTTATTGGCCAATTTGGATTCTCAATGGTCTGGTATAAGGATTGGCATAGTAGCTACCTATGCTCGTTGGAAAGGCCATGATACTTTCCTTAGAGCCGCCTCCTTGCTGTCGAACTTGGCCCTACCTGTTCGTTTCTACATTATCGGCGGGCCGGTTTATCAATCTCCCGGTAGTCAATGGACAACTGAGGAGCTGAATCAGTTGGTACGGGCCTATCGATTGGAGGGCAAAGTAGGATTTGTGCCATTTCAGTCGGAAACATCTCCTATTTACAGGGCTTTGGATATAGTTGTCCACGCTAGCACAAAACCTGAACCATTTGGTTTAGTCATTGCTGAAGCCATGGCTAGTCGGAAACCCATTGTGGCCGTTTTGGAAGGAGGTGCAAGTGAAATAGGTACAGATGGAGTTGATTGCCTTGGTTTCAAGCCCGATGACCATGAAGGACTAGCGGATCGACTTTTCAAGCTTGTTCATGACCCCATGCTTCGGGAGAACCTGGCGGTTGCAGGAGAAAGAAAAATCAAAGATCATTTCAGTCAGGATGTGATTGTTCCGCGTTGGCGTGATTTGATTGGAAGGAGTTTCCAGATTGCTGACAGTACTTCCTGATTTCCGGGAGGAGGGCTGGCACAGCATGGATCTTTGCGCGGACATGCTGGTCAAACACGCTCCGGTGGAAGCAGAGTTGAAGCTGAGCGTTCCGCGCTATCGGAATCTCTTGGGCTTTCTGCCTTCTAAAAAAGCCAAGAATTTCGACCGGTGGTACAACCGCTGGAGGGTTTACCCTAACCATGTGAAACAGTTGGCGACCCAACCTGGTTTTTTCCATATTGTTGACCACAGCTATGCCCATTTGGCTCATTTTCTTCCAGAAGGGCGGGTTGGAATTTATTGCCATGATCTTGACGCCTTCAAATGTGTGTTAACCCCTGAACAGGAAACACGATCCATCTGGTTTAGGAAGATGATGGCTCGTGTTTTCGAAGGTTTTAAAAAGGCTCGAGTAGTCTTCTGTAACACCAAGTCCACTCAAAAAAGTATTTTAGATTTGGGGATCTGGAAAGCCAGCGATGTTATTCATGTTCCCCTTGGTGTGGCTGAAGAATTTTCCCCAAGGGGTGATAGGGAAGAGGGAGTGTATCTTCTTCATGTTGGCAGTTGTATCGCCCGGAAAAGAATAGATGTCTTGCTACGAGCGTTAAGTGAGGTCTGTAAGGGAGAAAAATATTTCAAATTAAAGCTTATTCAAGCTGGAGGTGTTTTTTCTAGCGATCAGAAAAAACAAATCAAGGAACTGAACCTGGAAGATCGGCTTGAGCAACGACATAACCTTACCCGGGAAGATCTGGCCCGCTTGTATCGGGGGGCCAAATGTCTTTTGATCACTAGCGATGCTGAGGGTTTCGGATTACCGGTGATTGAGGGGTTATCCTGCGGAGCCAAGGTGATCGCATCCGATATTCCAGCTTTGCGCGAGGTTGGGGGCCTAAATATCGACTACTTCACCCCCGGTGATCCAAATGCTTGTGCCAAATCTATTTTGAAAGTATTGGATAATCCTGTTGCTTTCCGCCATGCCTCAACGGGGAAATGGTCATGGGTTGAACACGCCAAAAGAATTTGTGGTGTTTATGAATCCATGGGGAGCCTAATATAAATGAATAAAATCTGGTTTAAAGAAACCTTGATTTGGCGAATTTTGCAGCAAATCAGGCATAAAATATCTCTTTTTATGACAATAAAAGATGTGGTCGAACATAGCTACTGCGGGGAGAGGCTGAAAGTTACCATCCAGGATCCCTTGGCAAAAGGTTGGTATGATCATGACTGGCCCATGCTGGGTGAGATTCGGCTTTTACGCCAGGGTCGGTTGAAGTCGGGCGCCTTGGTGTTCGATTTGGGGGGGCACCAGGGTGTGGTCGCAATGGTTCTGGCCAGATGCGTGGGTGAAACCGGAAGAGTTATTACCGCAGAACCAAGTCCTCACAATTTCAAAATGATTCTCAAGAATCTGGACCTAAACAAGATAAGCAATGTCACGGCCTTGCGGTTTGCGATTGGTGGAGCCGAGGGAAATTTGGAATTTAGTTCTGGGTTAAACGGAACCGCGGCCAAGGTATCGAAATATGGAGTCACCCAAGTTGTCCCCATGATCACTATTGACCAGTTGGTTAAATCTCATGGGAACCCGCAGGTTGTTTTTTTAGATATCGAGGGTTTTGAGGCTTTGGCGCTTGGTGCGGGAAGAACGGCCTTCAACGGGGAATGTGATTTCTTTGTGGAAGTTCATGTGCAAACAGGATTGGAGGCGGCAGGTAACAAATACACTGATGTTTTGGATTATTTTCCTGGCGACCAATTCGAACGCTTCGTCCACCATGATGATGGAAAGGAGCCTATTCGGATAGAGGATGCTCCAGATGGTTTTTTCGAGGAGCGTTTTTTCCTGACGGCTCTTGCAAAATAACCAGCGTTTTAGCGGTTTACAGGCTTTGTTTCTCTAAAAAAAACAGCGAGCCTGTTAACGCTTTCGCTCATGTCTAATTTTTCAGTTTTGCGTTCACTATTTCCGTTGGTGGTTCCCTTTTCCTGAATAATTGCCCTCGCCGCCGCAGCCCTCACCGCTGGTGACGGGTCATTGCTCATCTTCTTCAGCCAGATCATTGGATCGATGTCCCGTGTCGCGGACAGGTGATCCAGCACTTCCAACCTTTTGACTGGCTTCGGGTCCGCCATCAACTTCCCCAGGCGGATCTGGTCTTCCCTCAATCCCCGTGCTTGTAACGCCGTCTCGGTGAGATGGACGATTGTTTGGTCCTCGTCATGGAGACTGGGCAAGAGGACTTCATCCATGATGGTTTCGGATGCTGGCCCCAAGGCTAGGATGGCAGCCTGACGCACCTCCTTGTGGGGTGATTTCAGGCAGATGGCCACTTCCTGGAGGCAATCGGTTTTTGGATTCAATGCGACTGTGATGGCCTGGATCTGAACCAGAGAACTTTCGCTCTTTGCCCCGGCGCTGACCAGTTGCTTGATGGAGCCTATCACTTCCGCGGGGGGATTCTGTTTGAGAATTCCAACGGACATTTGCAGTGCCGCAGCTTGAACAGAGTTTTCTTCCGGAAGGTAGGCGGAATCCATCAGGCGTCTTATAGCCGTTGAACGGCGTTCGGTCAGAGTTGGGGATGTTTCGGTGGAGAAGGCTTTCGCCAACCATGTCATGGTTTCAGCTTGGGCGAATGGCTCCATGGATTTGAAAAGGGACGCCGCTCGGGTGAGGTGCGTGTCGAGGGCCTCTTCTGAGAGATTATCCGCTACCTGTACTAAGCCTTGCCCCAAGACTTCGGCTTCTTCGGGACTGGTGGATTGGGACAGGGCGTAGAGCAACCAGCCGGTGGACAAATCCGGGTTTTCAGCCAAGCTGCTGAGGATTTGACGTTGTTCCGCGATGCCGGCTTGGGGCAGTTGGTGCACTTTCCAGGCGGTTAGCAATTCCTGGTGCTTCCAAGCCAGAACCCCGCCTGCCGATGCCAGGGCCAAGCCTGCGGTGGCAACCCAAGTGGTCAATGACCCACCTTTTTTTCCGCCCGCCATGGCGCTCTCCTGGTTATGGCCCGCCGATTCCTTTCGGCTGTTGCAAAAACTAACTCTTCGGGAAGCACCGCATCAAGCGCATTCTGTGGTTTCGCATGCTAGACTTGGCCCAACAGGATGATTTTTCCAACCCTATGTGAATTCAGGGTTTGTGGCATGGATAATTCCCTGGTTTTCACGCGGCAGTTCCTGGACGCCTTGGGGCGGGGCCTGCTGGATCTGCTGATGGAACCCCTATTGGGCGTTGGGACGCTTGAAAAATCGCTGGTGGAATCGATCCAGCCGTTGCACCAAAGGCTGGTGGATGCCCTACCTTCCACCGAACGCAGGCTTGGTTTGGCTCAACTGACTCGGATGCCGACTGTTTTGGCGGATGCCCAAATCCAGGATGTTTTGGTTGGGATACCCGGGATTGGCCGGAAGGAAAAAGCCGCCTTGGCGGCCTTTTTGGGCGGCATGGTGCAGGTGACCCGGCAGCGGTCGCGCCGACTGGATGATCCCAAGGGTAGGAAGTTGCCCGGGAGTTGGACCCTGGAGGAGCCTGA
>Ga0315899_10001240_pt1 | contig 29458 bp, 15 predicted proteins | sample LakEriMetagenome_2_FD_203518 | JGI IMG/M metagenome (GOLD analysis project Ga0315899, IMG submission 203518) | Freshwater fungal communities from buoy surface, Lake Erie, Ohio, United States - Buoy 4 MA112 | ecosystem: Environmental > Aquatic > Freshwater > Lake | place: USA: Lake Erie, Ohio... | reverse complement strand
TCTTCATCGCGACGCTTTCTCCTCGTAGAGATAGCTGACGCACCAATTCGACTTGGCTTCGAATTCCGATTAAGCGGCGACGTTCCATTCCGAATTTCGCTACTTGTTGTAGTGTTTTCACGACTGCAGTTTGGTCTACATCGGAATGCACAACGCATTTCGACCAGAGTTCGATCGCTTCATCCAGATGCTCCATTTGTCCTGCTTGCGCGGCGACTAAACTAGCCTCAAGGGCAAATCCCTGCGCCATTTTCAAATCGTTGTTTGAGATAGCTAGATCACAGAGAGCTAACAAGGCAACGGCGGATAGGTTGTAATCCTGTCCGTTAGGTAAAGAGATAAATCCCTTGATTTCTGCGTAGGAGGCTGGCGCATTTTCTAACGATGATTTGGCCAGAGCCCGGCAGAGAGAAACTGATGTCTTAGCGGCGTCACTAAGTGTTGAATCGTCGGGTAGCGTAAACGCTTGGGGCAGGGCAGGGGAGAGGGGGTTAAGTCGGACTAAACTACCTAACAAATAGTTGCGCCGACGAATCGCGAGCGCTTGACATCGTAATACTTCCATCGCATCAATAGCAACTAAGCGTCCCGTTGCATTGGGTTCGGTTGCGATTTCGAGAATCACATCGCTCCCGCCCAAGGGAATTTGTGGCAGCTCTGATGGAATCCAGAATTCGGCAGCTCGTCTTGTCTCTCCGGCCCAATCGATCTCTCGCGATCGGGGTTCCGTTTTTCCGTTTGCTTTGGTAACCAGCATGGACGTCCACTGGGAGCATTGGATGGAAATCGACAAAGCCGCGTCGTATTGTTCCATAGCCAATCCAATGCGACCTTGCATCCAAAAACATTCTCCCATCATCACCAAGGGAGGAATGCTATCGATGCCTCGTTGATTTTGGGACGCCCTCGACTTTTGCAGAGCGGTATCAAGGCTAACGATGGCTAATTCCGTTTGCCCATCCTCGATCAAATCTAGAGCTGCGTAATATTCCGGTCTAATTAGATTTGCGCCGACCCGCTCGCCTCGCAGTTTGCTCTTCGTTGGTTGAGCAGAGCAGGGCAGGGGAGCCCAAACCATCACTAGACAAATGACGCTTACGATGTTCCAGCATTTTGCGGGAATCATACGTGGTTGGGGCAGGGCAGGGGGGGGACGGTGCATGGAACTCTCATACATTTGAATTGGAAATGCAAGCAAATATTATGACTCATGAGTTGTCGTTGAAACAGCGGATTCAGCGTCATAACCTCTACACTTTATCTCAAGTGATCGAACGATAATTCCGATACTCTCAAACAGTGTTCGGCCTCGTGAAAGATCGCGGATGGCTGTTTTCTTGGGAGTTTTCACGATTACCCATGAGTTAACACAGTTCCACGTCAGTGTTTTTCGAGCTGCGGAGTGATCAGGAAAATGTCAAAAAAGAAAATCAGCCTCAAACTTTCTTTGGCAATTGCTAGTGTTGGAATGATGGCATTGAGCACGGGCTGCCAAGTTCACGTGGCGGGCCAAACACTCCCCAGCCCCTATTATTTGGAAGACGATGTCCAGTACTTCCCTGCAGGCCCTGAGAACAAGCTTGCGAACGAGACCGCTGCTTTGAAAGCATCTCGCGAAGAGTACAAGGCACGCCAAGCCGCCGCCGGTCGATAAATCGAATCGCTACTTTGAATAAGAATATTCCTCTGCAATAGGCCCTGCGACTCGGGCCTATTTGTGTTGATAGGGCGAAGAGTTTTTTAAGAGTCGACTTCTTCAAGTATGTGGAAAGCCCACGGATCCAAATTCAATTCGAGGCCAGGATTGAAGATTTGGCCACGATGTAGGTGCATTCGAGTTCCGGTGAACCAATCCCGCAGCACGACGTCACTGGCACAAGTTCGATCGATGGAAACTCTTAGACGCACCGAAGCCGGCAGCTCCGAGAAATTCACGCTGACAAGCAGGTGTCGGCCATCGTCTCCTTTCCAGCGAAAATTGATGACTCTCACGTAAGATTCATCGCCTGGCCAAGCTGGCTTACCGTCTAAGAGCATCCAACGTCCTGTTCGGAAGAAATCTTCTTTTAGCAAATCGAGTAGTTTTTCATAGAACGATTGCAATGCAACATTGGTTTCTTCGGTAGGTCGTCGAATCAAATGTGGCGATATCTTGACCCTCCTCCCCTCGAGTTGCCCCTCGTGAAAGAACTTCATTCCAGGTGACAGATACGTGATGATGGCGGCCGCTCGATGTCTATCACTCGTCATGGTTTCACATGCACGTTTCTCGTCATGGTTTTCGAGAAATCTCGCCAAGCGATTCTGATAGTCGAGCTCGGCTAGGAGATGTAATCGAACTGGTTCCGCCGCTTCATGAATTACTCGATCGTAGAGTCGCTTGTCATAGCAATAATCAAAGCCGAGCTGCTGGAGATCCCATTCACGATCCCAATAGACCTCGGCCAGGAAGCAAAAGTGCGGATTGTTTTCCTTGATTCGCTCGATGTTCTCCTTCCAAAAGGGCAGGGCAGGGGAGCCCCACGTTCGTAGTGTCACATCGGGCAATATCAGCATGGCCATATCGCAACGCACGCCGTCACACAGATTGGCGATGCGAGCCAATTCTTGTGACATTCTCTGGATCGTTTTTGGATGGGAGTAATCCAACTGTGCCGTATCGGGCCAACCGTCAAAGTACGGGTCTTTGCCATGAGCTAAGATTTCGCCCGTGTAAGCTTTGAAGAAGTTCAAAGGTTCATTTCTCATTCGATCTTCTGAGCCATGAATAAAACATTCTGGATGCGATGCTATCCAGGGGTGATCAAGTGCCATATGGTTCGGCACAAAATCCAACATCAACCGCATCCCTCGATCGTGAAGTCGTTTTCGCAGTCGCAGCAACGCCGCGTCGCCCCCGAGTCGAGTATGGGTCTGATAATCGACGATTGCAAAACAGGAGCCCTCTATGTCCTCGTCCCGAAGATCAGGGAGTGTCGTCTGGTATTCATGACGCCATGCCGGATTCGATCGCGACACAGATTGGGCTGCTAAGCCTGTTTGCCAAACGCCTAACAACCAGATCCACTCAAAACCATGCTTTTTCCAAGAATCTAAAAGCTGATCGGGGATATCGTCGAGATTGGACGGTTGAGAGCGATTTATCGACAGATCCGTGAGCAGAGCGCGCGTGTTGACTTGATATAGCGTCGTTGATGGCATGGTGTTTCACCTGGGCGCGAAAAACGTGGAGCGAAGAGCCTACCTCGATCCATTATAGTCTCAGAAGAATCCGCTATCGCTTAAACATTTGAAACGTGTGCTCTTGAAATGCTTGCAACCATTGCACAGCAGAAGCGGGTTTCGCAGCTTGATAGCCAAAATATCCCATAAGCCCTTCGTCGCTGTAAGCCAAAGCGACAAGCACAGTTAATAATGCATAGATGAATAGGTTGGCTGGCAAGCTGTTCCCCCAAAGCTTGAGAGCAGTCCCGAAGCTATGTTTGTACCGATAGCGTCCACGACGAAATTCAACCGACCAAATTTCATCCAGCAAAATGTGAGACATGAACCCAACAAACACGGCAACCGACTTAAAAAGTCGTAGGCTAATATTATCGCAAGATGCCGCCAAAAAAGCGAAGATGGCGACCGAGACTGCAGCTGGCAAACTATGCCACATGCCTCGGTGGACCGTATATCTGCGAAATAACTCAGCAATCACAAATCGCAACAAAAAATAAACAATAATGGTGGTCACCACCATTACTTCATGACTCAAGCCCATTCGGCGAAAGCGTTCCACCATCAGCATCGGTATGATGGCACAGGAGAATGCAACCGCCTCTCTTAAAGGTATTCCTGAATCACTATCCAAATCAGGGAGCATACCACTGACACTGCAAAGCGCGCAGCCGATGATGCAACTCTCAATAGGCATCCCGGATTGATATCCTCCTAGCCCGTACAAAGCGCCGGCAATCGTACTTACCGTCATGTGCGTTTTGAAATCAGCCATCGAAGAAACCTTATTCGCTGGGCGGCCTGTCTTTTATCGTCTTAATGGAATGCGTTCCAATCAAAGGTCGCATACCTTAGTAAGAGCTAATAGCAAATAAGACGATATCAACGAAAGGTGAACCCTCGATCTTTACCCGAAGGTAAGTCGATTGCTATAGTTCGCCGGCTATCCAACTAAATTATTTCGCTCACTTGAATGCTAGCAATATGCAAACTTACGATATTCTGATGCTTATTATCCTGGCAGCGACTACGATCTTTGGCGGGATTAAAGGATTCGCGTGGCAAGTTGCCTCATTAGCATCGATCGTTGCTAGCTATTTTATTGCTTACAATTTTCGCAATGACGTTGCCAAGATGATTAATGCAGATCCGCCATGGAACTTATTCCTCGCGATGTTGCTGCTCTATTTCGGATCCAGTTTCGTAATTTGGATGGTTTTCCGTTTGGTAAGCACGTCGATCGACAAGGTTAAGTTGCGAGAGTTCGATCGCCACTTGGGTGCAGGCTTTGGTTTTATAAAGGGGGTTCTGCTTTGTTTGATCGTGACCATGTTTGCTATGTCTCTGCTGGGTGCTAATCAGCAACAGCGGATCGCCAGTTCACGTAGCGGATTCTACATTAGCAAGATTCTTGCTAATGCGGGCGGCATTCTACCGGCTGAGATAAAACAAGTTGTTGGTCCGTACATCAATAATTTTGAGCAACGTTTACAACAAGGGCAGGCTGGCCAGATTCCTCCAGGCGAACTGATCTCTACACCCGGAGCAGGGCAGGGGGGGCTGTTTGAAAATTTGGGTCGAATGGCTGATGAACGAGGGTTTCCCAACTCGTTTGGTGGAGCCAATCAACCGAATCAGCCTGCGGGCGGATTCCCTGGTTTTGGGCTGTCACCTGCCAACGGTGCAGGGAGCGGGGCAGGGGGGCAATCGCAAGGGAATTCATGGGAATTTGGAGGCGGCAACTTCGGACTGCCCAATCAAGGTTGGGGGCAATCGCCGTCACTGCCTGGTGGCAATCCTTCGCAGCCAAGCGGTGGTGGGAACGGCAGTGGGGCAGGGGGGGGATGGCCAATCCTGCCGCAGTAGTGTGACGTTACCGTAATCCTCCGTACCGAGGTTATAGAGTTGGCTGCAAGCTGGCGTATGCGACAAAAGTGCCGAGCCAGTGTTCTCCCTCGTAGTGTCCACTGAAAACGTATCGCATTCCTGCTTGTAAGTGATCGCGATAAGAGTTCTCAAGCAATTCTTTGCGAGGGTCGTTGTTGGCGAGGTGGCTTGCAATTCCTCGCATACACCAAGCTCGGGAGAGATTGAGTCCCGCCAGGTGGACCAGTTTGCCATCAGTAACATCGCTCACTTCGACAGGAATCAGCAAGCGGCAGTTTGTACCGGCTTTAAGATCGGGCAAAAAGGTAGTAAGCCAATTGGAGAATTCTTCTTTTGGCAAGATTCTTCTCATGAGATCTGCCTCATTTAAGGCGGGCGAGAAGAAATCTTCGCCGGAGGGCTCGTAAGCGGTGTTGTAGTTTCGGTCTTTGCCGTAGTAGTCCATAGCGCGCTGGGCTATGAGCGATTTTAGTTCCTCATTTTTGACGATGGTCGCGTAGTCATAGATCTGACCGAGAGCAAAGGCGACATCGGGATGGACGCCGGTTCGGATTGGGTAGGTAAGTCGTGGAAGGTAGGCTCGGGTCAGTTCGACGATTTTCGTTTCGAGAGGTCGAGTTGCGGCCCGCCACTGTTTTCCCTGTGGGTCATCCCAATTATGAAGTTCCGCAACCAGAGTGAGGAACCAAGCCCAACCGTACATGCGTTCGAACGATTTGTTTTCTGGATGATCAAAGTACTTGGCTTCTGCGATGAGCTTATCAATGGTCAGGGAGCGAGAAAGCACATCGCGGGAGGGAATTGCACCAGCGTGTTTTGGGTGAGACTTGAGGAGTCTTACCAGCATCCAGTGGCCATGGACGCTGCTATGCCAATCGAAGCAACCGTAAAAAGCCGGATGCATCTGTTTGGGGCTCAGTACATCTTTTTCGCTGGCCATAACATTGGCGGGTTTATTGGGATATTCCCGTTCGATGCCTGCCAGTGCCAGTTGGGCAAGCTTTGCGGCTTGTTCGTCGAGCATTGATTGCGAGAAGACTGCGTATGGCGTCAAGACGAGTAGGCACATGAGCGATAGGGGGAAGCGAAGGAAATAGGAAAGCATGGATCGCATGGGTTTTAGGGGATCGGTATGAACAATCGTTTCATGTTACCCGATCGGAACAGATTCCGTTAGCGATTCGCCGGTTCATTATGCCGTTCGCACTCCCGAGGGCAGGGGGGGCAGTTCAGGTTCCAGATGCCCCAGGCATCTATCGCCAGATCGCAGATCGCAGCGTCAGCAGCGTCAATGAGGTCAATGAGGTCAATGAGGTCCCCCAATCGGACAGATCGGACAGATCGGACAGATCGGACAGATCGGACAGATCGGACAGATCGGACAGATCAGACAGATCAGACAGATCAGACAGATCAGACAGATCAGACAGATCAGACAGATCGCTGGACGCGACGGGGCGACCGATCCGCACTGAGGAACGGGGCAAAGCCCCCCAGGAAACCCAAAAATAACGTCCGATAATGTTGATTATGTTCGGTTTGTTTTGGGGTTTAATCAATGTTTTTGAGGGTTTTTGGAGGTTTCGCGATTCTCTACTCTGGTTGTGTGTGTCTGCGACTGGGGTGCTAGCTTTGTTGGCCCGGTGGCGAGTGGCCCGGTGGCGAGTGGCCCGGTGGCGAGTGGGTTGTCTAGCTGAATATGATCGAAGCCCGCTGGCCACCCTCGTGTAGAGGCGGTCGCGCCGCGTTCTTTTGATTGGCTCTGATTTCAGTCGATCTTCTCGCGGTCGATCTCGCCGCATGGGTGCTCGTGTCTTGCCAAAGCGTCTTTGAGCGATGCGCTCGTTTCGGCATGCGACGGGCCGGATAGTTTGCGGCATGTGGTGGATTCGAGTCACGCTGCAGAGTCGATGCTTTGCTGTGACGAAGCTTTGGGCTTATCTGCTTGGAGAAAGGTCTGCTCGCATCCGAATTCGCGATCTGCGAGTTCGTAGATAGTTCCAATCGTCATGTTGGAAAAAACTAAAAGCCCCCCCTGCCCCAATTTTGCCATCCCATCCCCTCCCTGCCCTTGTCCGTTGCGGCTCAGGAATCGTCGTTTGATTTCTAGGATCAGTTCGCATCGTTGCTCCGTCCGCATCAATTGCTCTTCCGCAAGCCAAAATCAGAAGTGCTTACGCAATCGATAGTCATTGGGTAGCCGGCATAATCGCTAAATCGAACCGCCAGTCTTTTCTTCACATCTCCAAGCCAAGACATCGCGAAAGAGAGTTTCTGGCTGCCAGTAAACTCTCGTTATCCGCTACAACCCGATTCGTTCGATCGTGGGGGGAAGGGTGTCTCATGATGAATCGATATTCGTTATGCACTCGGTTTATCTGTCGGGTTGAGCAAGAGGTGCGACGCATGCTAGAAGCCAACCGCTAGAGTCGAGTAAAGAAGACCATTAGGCATCTGTGGACTAGCGTTTTCTCAGCCATATTGAAGCGTTGGCCAATTGGGAAAATCGAAAAGAGAGCAGGGGAGTTAGCCCGAGAGCAAATATCTGCGCCGAGTCGCTTGAGTGAATCGGCTTGTAAATAAACAGAGCAGTTAGAGATTTGGAGTGTTTAGTCGGGGCATTCCTACCGGCTCATTAGATGCAAACCAATAGGGGTGCCGGTTAAGCCCCCAAGTTTGCTCCCCTGCCCTGCTCTCGCCCGAAACAAATGCTGCGCTTTTGGTCAGCCCCGCCCTACCCGTTCGATGGCGTCGAATTCGGTCAATAATGGCTGAGCTACTATTAAATCGACAGCCCGGACAGGCCAGGGGGGCTCGTGGCGTACCCTGGTGGTATTAGCCGCTGATAACAACACCACGGGTTTCCTTGGTGCCATCTTCAAGCATCTCCAGGTATGTACCCATGCGTCGGAATTTTTCGTAGCGGTCAGAAGCCAGTTCATCTGGGCTTCTTTTTTGGAGCTCCACTAGTGTTCGCGTCAAATAGCTCTTTAATCGAGATGCGACTAAATGATGGTCTCTATGTGCTCCCCCTAGCGGTTCTTCGATTACATCATCTACAACCCCAAGCTTGGATAGGTGCGACGAGGTGAATCGCAACGCGTCTGCCGCCTTGGGCGCAAATTGATGACTCTTCCATAAGATTCCGGCGCAACCCTCAGGGCTGATCACGGAATAGTAAGCATACTGAAGCATAGCAATCTTGTTGCCGACACCAATTCCGAGAGCGCCACCTGAGCCTCCTTCGCCAATAACAACACAGATGATCGGAACCTTGAGTTGGCTCATAAGGAACATACTCTCTGCGATCACTTGCGCTTGTCCACGTTCTTCAGCCCCAACACCTGGATAGGCGCCTGGTGTATCAATAAAGCAGATGATGGGTAAGTTATACTTCTCGGCCATTTTCATTTTGGCCATAGCCTTTCTGTACCCTTCTGGGTGAGCACAGCCAAAGTGACAGGCAGCGCGTTCTTTATAGGTGCGCCCCTTTTGATGGCCAACTACCATAACTTTCTGACGACCGAGTTTCGCAAAGCCAGTTAACATAGCTCTATCGTCTCCGTAGAAACGGTCGCCATGAAGCTCGACGAACTCGTCGAATGCCAAGTTTAAGTAGTCGCGTGTGTAGGGGCGATCCTTATGCCTCGAGACTTGAACAATTTGCCAAGGGCTCAAGGATGAGTAGATATTTCTGGTCTTCTCGGTCCATTGCCGGCGAAGTGAGTTGATCTTTTCTTCTTCCTCGGGCGTATGGCTTGCGTTTTGTTCTATTTGCCTCAACTGCATTTCTAGATCATGCATCGGCTGTTCGAATTCGAATCCAGGAGGAGGTGCGTCCATATTCTAAGAATTCCGTTTTATGTTTTTAGGGTTAGGTGCAAATGGAGTTAGGTTGGGCTTTCAATTCGCCCGCCGCCAACAAAGTCATCAAAAATATTGATGTCTGGAATACGAGGTGGTTTTTTGAAGATAGGGGTCGCGCGAATATTTTTTAATACATCCCACATGCTATCAGGACGATCTTCAGGCTTCTTGGCCATGAGCCGTTTTAAGAAGTTGTTGAACTCTGGGGAGACGTTGTCGTTAAAAACTAGTACCGATGGAATCTGGGCTGACAGGTGTTTGCTTAGCAGTTCGTTCGGGCTTGTGCCTGTAAAGGGCGGCTTGCCAACGAGCAACTCATAGATCATGCAGCCGAGCGAATAGATATCGCTACGACCATCTAGTGTCTGGCCTCGTATCTGTTCTGGCGACATGTAAGAGCGCGTCCCCTCGACCTTGCTTCCTCCGCCAAAGAATCGTCCGAGGCCAGTTTTTAATTTTTTAGCGATTGTAAAGTCGATCAGCTTGACTAGCCAATCTCTACCGAGCAACAAGTTATCAGGCTTGATATCGCAGTGCACGTATCCTTTGCTGTGAAAGTAGTACATGGCCTCAACTGACTGCTCAACTATGGATTGCAATTTAAAAGCAATTGGTTCTGGCCCGCGGCGCAAGGCTTGTTTCAAGTTCATTTCACTGAACAGTTCCAAAACCAAAAATGGAGTATCTGATTCAACACGATACTCAATGAGTTTGATGATGTTTTTGTGGTTTAGTGTTGAGGCAATTTCATATTCATGCCGCAGAAATCCAATTTCTTCTTTATTGCCGCGTTGCTCTGGTCTCAGGACTTTGAGGGCGTAGCGATTTCCATCATCCCTGATTGCCTCCCAGACTTGGCAGGTGCTACCCAACCGAATCAAACGAGTCAGCCGGTAAGGACCTAGAAAATCTCGAGCTTTCGTCATCAATCCGCCTTGAACGCCAGGAGGGAATCCGCCCCCCTGCCCTGCCCCAAAAATAGTAAAGAACCGCAAAAAAAGCGGCCTGCAATTGATTTGCTGATTGCCTCACCGCCCATTTCACCCTGTACTATAAGCAAAATCCCCCCAGGCGGAAAGGTTTATCTTCCGGCTATCGCAATTGCATCAGGTAGGCCAGGAGATCGGCCATGGCTTGATGATCCAGCTGATTCTCGAACCCTTCCGGCATGATCGAAACCCGCGAGCTTTTCATTTCGGCTATTTTTGACCGCAAAACAGCGTCTCGATATTCTCCGCCTCGAGTTAAATTCAGCACCTCGATTGACTCGGATTCAATCATTCCCGAGACGGTCGTTTCGTCATCGGTCATCACGTTGTAGCTCAAGTACATCGGGTTTACTTCACGATTTGGGTCGAGAACGTTTTGCAAAATGGCTTCGGGTCCGCGATAGCGAAACGCAACAAGATTCGGTCCCAGTTCATAACCCACTCCATCGGCTTTATGGCAGGAAGAACACAGTTTCACAAAGAGTCCTTTTCCGGTTGCAACATCTCCTGGAAGCGAAAGTGCCTTTTGGTATTCGGCGATGATTTTTGATCGATCAGTACTTGAGGATTCAAAGTAACGAGCGACTCTTTCTCGAACCTTTTGGTTCGAGTGAGTGCGAAGCGCTGTTCGTTGCGACGTTGAGAAATCACTCCAATCTACTTGACCTTGCTCAAGATGATTCAATAGCTCGTCTAGCCAAGTGGATCGACGCATGAGAAGGTCGATTGTCCTGCCTCTCATGCTGGGAGTGAAAGCTCTATATCGAGCTAGAATGCCCGTTGCAGTCGTTGTGTCGTGAAAGCGACTGAGTCCCTCCATCGCTTTTTCTTGGATCTCGACGGGGTGAACTGGACTCAGCAGAGCATAATAACTTTCTGCAGCGTCACTATCACTTGCCCATCGAAGTGTTCGGATCGCTTGAAGGCGTGCTTCGGGTGGATGTTTTATGTTCTCCAAATACGAAATGGCATTAGTAACAAGTTGCGAGACGGAAGCATTTAGCATTGGATATTCTCGGAGCGATTTTGCAGTGAATCCTCGTTTTGCATCTAGACCATCCAGCACACCTCGCAGTAATAGCATAGCCATATCGTTATAAGTCGATTCCTTACCAAGATCTAGGGCGGTATGGTTCACGCCAACAATCCGCCCCCATGCTCGATCGAACTCTTTGAGATCGTCTGTGCTTGCAACGCTGGCAAAGCAATATCCTAGAACCTCGTAAGTGGGACCGGCGGGCGGACCATTGGATGGTGGTATGTTACCCCCCTGCCCTGCCTCGGTTATGGAGCCCCATTTTTCAAGACGCTCTTTCATCATTGCGACCGCATTGGAATCGATCAAATTCATAACGGAAGCTCGGTAGGCAGAATCAGATGTCATTTGGTTCAGCAAGTGTTGAATCGCATCCCGTCTATCTGCTTCATTCGTATCTTCTTGCGGGAGCAGGCTCATTGTTAATGCCAATTGAAACCGTACGCCGATATCGATATCTGTGCTCAATCGATAAAGCTTCTTACGTAGTTCAGGATTTTGTAACGCCAGTGGTTCTAGCAATCGGATGGCTGTCGCGCGTACATTTGGGTCTTGGTGACCCAACCAAAACTCGAGATCGCGTGGTGTCTTTTGAGACTGGACAAGCAGAGCCAGTCTATCGAGCCCCCCTGCCCTGCCCTGCCCCGATAAATTCATGTGTCTCTGAGTGGGTGCCGCTTCCAGTTCATGCCAAAAGCTTTGGATCTCGAACGAATCCGGCTGGTTCGACCGTTTCTGCCAAGCAAGTCTTCGAGCGGTTTCTCGATGCCAACCATTAGGGTGGCTGAGAGTTTCCATCAATTGCCGCATCGAGTAAGAGCTAAGATCAGGCCGATATTGAACACTCTGTCGAGCATCTCTTAGTCGGTAGATTCGCCCCTTATCTCGTCCGTTTGTGAGATCGAGATGCCGTTTGATTGCGGCAGGTAACGATTGAGGATGTTCTATGACTTCTCTGTAAAAGTCTAAGATGTAGAGACAACCATCGGGTGCATTGGCGAATTGAACAGGACGAAACCAGGTGTCCGAGGAAGCAATAAACTCCGATTCGATGTCGATCCGCTCTCCTTTCCAACCAACGCCGTCGCGAGATAGACATTTGCGGTGAACTAGATTGCTACCGACATCCGCAATGAACGCTTGGCCGTAAAGATCTGGCATCTGATTGCCATTGTAAATCGTCACTCCCGTCGCACTGGTAAAATAACCGCTTGGTCTCCCGCCTCCTTCCAACAAACCCGGAGCAACTCCTGAGACGCGTAGGTTTGTTCTCAGGATCCTCCAAGGCTCGACGGGGCTCGTCCGAAATACACTCGCTTGGGCACCGTCAACAGCAATACTGCGGCGTGACGGGGGGAGTGGCACTAATTGCTTTGTCTGCTCATATCGCTGTTCATACAAGAAGGCTTGGAGGTTATCGCTGTTGTGGCATGTAAAGCGGTTGCCATAGTCATCGAATGACATTCCATGTTGACCACCCCCGCATTCGGTTCTGATATCTAGTTTTTTCGGATCAAAGGAGAAGTCTTTGCCACTTAGGTTAAGGGGCTCGTCGTCGGGTCGCGATGAAGTCACAACCAATCCACCCGATACGCTCGTCTGTCCATAAATCCTGTTATCGAGTCCCCATCGGAAACTATTAACAAGTCCTTGCACATTACCACGCCCGAATCCGGTAAACACTTTCCTGTTGATGTCAGCTATCCCGTCGCCATCGGTGTCTTTCAAGTACAAAATATCGGGAGCTGCACCAACGAAAACACCTTGATCGTAACAAGCGACAGCAGTAGGCCAGGACAGGCCCGTTGCAAATCGAACACTCGTTTCGTAGAAACCATCACCATCTTTATCCTCGAGCAACTTGATTGTCCCCAGCCGCTCCTCGGATTGTTCGGAGTAGTCGATCATCTCAACAACGTACATTCGAGATTTCTCATCGAATGCGATTGCTACCGGATCTGCGATGTCAGGTTCATGGGCTACGAGCTCCAGTGCATAGCCTGGTTTGAGAGTAAATTTCTTCAGCGATTCCGCGGGTGTGAGCGGCTCGATTCGTGGAAGCTCGCTAGCGAATTGGTCGTCACCAGGACTAATTGCGAAGGAATACTGGCCCCCCTGCCCTGCTCCGAGCACAATCGCAATCAATAATGCACCAAGGATCACGCCAAACGGGCGAGTAAAGCTCTGGCGTACGCATGATTCCGAAACAATGGTGAATCGCAACTCTGCATGGGGTAGTTTCATTTTCATGTCGCACACGGTCCAATTGTGTCTATGGATGCTTTATGATGGCCTCGATCGGCTGGATTCTCACACTAAACTATAAACAAAACGATGAGCGATTTGATACCACGTTCTGTCTCATTTCTTAAAGCGACCGCAATTGGGGGGCTGGTTTTTTTGCTTCCCTTTGCTGCGATTATTTTTGTCATGAGCTATGTTTTTCAAGCGGCACAGCAGATCTATAAGACCGTAGATCCTTGGCTCCCAGATTTTTTTCACTCCGGTATTGGCATCGCGATTCTATTCGTCGGGGGGATTGCGTTAGTGGTCGTGGCATGTTTCGTATCAGGCTTATTGGCGAGTCGTTCGATTGCGAGAGAAGGCAATCGATGGATAGAAAACAATCTTATGAAGGTGTTTCCTAAGTACGCCATTTACAAAGACTTACTGGCTGGAACATTGGGTGGAGAGCACCATAAAGTCACCATGAAGCCTGCGTACGTCGACTATCAAGGCGTCTCGAGACTTGTGTTCGAGACAAATCGCTACGAGGACGGGACCGTAGCTGTATACTTTCCCGGTTCGCCAGATCCATGGAATGGGTTTCTGGCCCGAGTGACGGCCGACCAGATTAAGGGAGCCGAGCTTACTTTTTTTGACGCGGTGGGGCAGCTCGAACAAATGGGGCGCAGCGTCAGTCCCGCTTCTTGGGCACGGCTACGCGATTAACCTTTGGGCTGTCATCAGCGGTGCTCGGGCGGAAGCGATTGATGACTGTCGGCTTGACGACAACCGGAGGTAATTCATCCGACAGTTCACCGTCCTCATTGTGTGGAGTCGGCAATAGCATTGGCGTTGATCCAGGGGCGACGCTTGACTTACGGCGTAGGGGATTTGGGGTATCGCCAGACGCCAACTGCACTCCGTTCATGCGGTTTCGATTACCATTCCAGCTAGTATCATCTTTGAATGGATCGATGAGAACATCGGGGATCTCATCTTGGGATTGAGGCAAGGCTGGTGGCAATGCGGGGCTTTGTTTTTCGTCGGTTGATGCTTTACTGTCTTCTGTTGGAGTTGGCTGCAATATTGGAAGGCGATCGGCAGACGGACGCTCGGTGTTTGACGTAGGTGTGCTCGACGGCTCGGTTGTCTGACCGCCTTGATCGATGAGACCCTCAGTACGAGATCCATTTACCTGTGGTACAGGAGCTGCGACAGGTTTTTCTATTTTTGGGGGAGTGGCACTTTGGTCAGAAATCTTACCCAGAGCTTGCGTTTCTTTGGGTTTATGAGGAAACATTGGACCGTTGCTTACTGAGGAATTTAATTGCCCCCCCTGCCCCGCACCGCCCTTGTTATTTACGAATGGTTGTGAAGGGTTCGTTCCAGCGCCATTCCTAGTCATGGTGTTAGGTAGGCCGGTGGGAACGTTCGGGCCGCAACCGCAGGATGGCATGGCTGCCCCTGGAATCGGAGCCGCAGACTCGCAACCACAACTGGGGCCAAAGGTCATCGAAACGTTGCTGGCGCCGCACGAGCATGTCGAGCAAGAGTTTCGAGCTGCTTCCCATTCCAATTGATCACCAACTCTATCCAACTGCTTTAAAAATTTTTCTGCGAAGGATAGGGATCTTGGACGGTAGCAAATCGGGCCCTTAATGGGTGCTGCCTGCAATGGTCTCGCAACCGGACTCTCGCATCCACAACTGGGGGCGACAGACTCTACACCGCATGACGGGGCTGGTTGCTCAATACCACATGAGGGGGATTGGCCCATCGAGTTGCCTGGCAAAGACACAACCGCAACCAAGGCGGAAGTCGCAATGATGGTTTTCAGGGTTCGAGCGAAGTGACGACGACGCACAGCGGTTTCTAGTAGCACGATCATTCGAGTCTTTACCAATGTGTAATAGGTAGAAGGTCCTGCGTCAGAGAGCAGCTTTGCAAAAGAAATCCTTCGAGCCTTCGCGAGCTTCTGACGCTTTCGATACAAGTTATCGAGTCGTTGCCGCCGGAATCCTCAGAGCTTTCCGAATAACCAACAGACTCACCGCAAAGTCTCCAAGTTAACAGGTGGTAGAGGCAAATGCGGGAATACCAATAAGTAGGAATTTGGTAAGTAGGAATTTGGACCATGAATGTTATCGCGTTGAGTTTGCCCTCGCGTTTTTTATTCAAAACAGGACGATCTGCGGCCAAAGCCTGTTACGCCAACCAGTCCAAAGATGGATGGCTTGGTTGAGTCTACCGGCGAGAGATTAGCCCGACCAACGCTCCTGCGGAGTCGGGATTATTGAAAACCGAGGGTTTCTAAATGCACATTGGCTGTTTTTCCATTGACGGATACTCGCTAAGTCCGATACTTTGAATCCGTAAAATTTATGGGCGGAACGTCTGCTCATCGACCTTTTAATTGCACCTTGTAAAACACTGAAGAATTCTGCGTAAGCGAGTTCTGTGCGTACTCTGGCCGAGATTCGCATGGTGAAGGTGCCCAATGTCAGGAGATAATATGGCCAACGAATTAGTAGAGAAGCTTATTGAGGCAGGGGCACACTTCGGGCACCGAGTAAGTCGCTGGAACCCGAAGATGGAGCCGTACATTTACGGCCGCAAGAATTTAATTCACATTATCGACATTCGTGAAACCCTTCGCGGCATGTTGCGAGCCAAGAAATACCTCAGCCAAGTGGCTGCTCAGGGGTCTTTGGTTTTGTTTGTTGGAACCAAGAGACAGGCATCGGAAGTTGTCCAGCGTGAGGCGAGCCGCTGCGGAATGCCGTTTGTGAGCGAGAGATGGTTGGGTGGAGCGTTGACGAACTTCCGAACCATTCGAGATCGGATGAAGCGGCTCGATGAGCTTGAGTCAATCATCAATGGTGAAGGCATCAACGGCTACTCCAAGAAGATGCAGTCTTCTCTAAATCGCGAATACCGCAAGATTTACAGAAACTTGAATGGCTTGCGTCTACTCAACCGCGTTCCAGAATGCATGGTTATCGTAGATCCAAAAAAAGAAAAGAATGCGGTTCGAGAAGCCAAAGCGCTTGGCATCACGACGGTTGCCTTGATCGATACCGATTGCGATCCGACGCAAATCGACTTGCCGATTCCTGGTAACGATGACGGTATTCGATCGATTGACCTGATCGTCAAGCAACTTGCAGATGCAGTACTGGCTGGCCGAGCAGAGAACCCTGAGCGTCAGAAGAATGCACCTGCTCAGAGTGATATCACAGCCGAGATGGCCGCCAAAGCAGATGCGATGGCCTAGTTCGCACATTAGCGATACACATCTCAGACACTTCTTCACGTCGAGCTTTTTAGCTCGACGTCCGTTTTTACAGAGCCAGTTTTTCAACAAATTAGTAGGGAATTACAAAGATGTCAACAATTTCAGCAAGTGACGTAGCCGAGCTTCGTAAGCAGACGGGAGCCGGATTGATGGATTGCAAAAAGGCTTTGCAAGAGTCGAACGGCGATTACGAAGGTGCTTTGGATTATCTTCGTAAAAAAGGTCAGAAAGTGGCTGAAAAGCGAGCGGACAAGTCGGCAACGGAAGGTTGTGTGGTAACCGCTCTCAACGCAGACAAAACCACAGGTGTTGTTTTGGCGCTTTGCTGTGAAACAGACTTCGTTGCCAAAAACGAGGGATTTATCAGTTTGTCCAAGCAGTTGGTTCAGATGGCCCTCGATTCCAATGTCGAAACCCCTGAGCAATTGGGAGCTCTGACGATTGATGGCATGACCGTCAGCGAAAAACTCGTCGAGCAGACTGGCAAAATCGGTGAGAAAATCATCGTATCTGAGCTTTATCGAGTCAGTGGACAAAAGCTTGCTAGCTACATCCACGCCGGTAGCAAGATTGGCGTTTTGCTCTCCTTTAAGGATGGTGGCAAAGCGGGCAGCGACGAGTTCTTCCGAGGTGTGGCTATGCACATCGCGGCCATGAAACCGTCGATTCTGAACTACACGGAGTTCGATGCAGATTACGTTGCTAAAGAAACCGAGTCGATGATAGGCCAGATCAAAATCGAAAACGAAGACCGTGCTCGTCTTGGAAAGCCACTCAAAACCGTTCCACAATATGTTAGCCGTCTTCAATTGACGCCTGAAGTTATGAAGGCAGCCGAAGACGCGATCAAAGCCGAACTGCAAGCGGAAGGCAAACCAGAGAAGATTTGGGACAAGATTGTTCCTGGCAAGATTGATCGATTTGTAGCGGACAATACCCTTCTCGATCAAGAAAAGTGCTTGCTCAATCAGTTCTATGTTTTGGACGAAACCAAGACGGTCGATGCAGCAGTCAAGGCATTTGCTGAGGGTGCCCAAATTGTCGAGTTCAAGAGAATCGCAATTGGCTAATGATAATCATTGAGGCAATTCAGAATCCTCAAGAACCGAGCCTAACAGCTCGGTTTTTTTATGGTTATTCCTCATCGGATCTATGCAAAAAAATCCCCCTCGCGTGGAGGGGGATTTTCATTTAATCGCAGGAGATTTGGCAATCTACTAGCAAGCCTTCTAGGGGATAAGGCTCTTTATGAGATCAGGTCTTCGAGGACGTCTCCGAGAGCCGCATCAAAATCATCAACTTCCTTATTCGATTCGTAGGCCATCAGAGTCCAATCGATTTCTTCCTCGAGGTCGTCCCCAAGCACATCGTAGCTATTAAAGAAGCTTCCGAGGCCTAAGTCAGAATCGATGGAGGCTCCGATCGAAGGCACGCCGCTGTTCTCCGATTCGTTGCTCTTAGATCGTTCCACAACAGGAGCTTGGATCCACATGTTTCCAGTTCCTTCACCTTCACCAGCCCCGAGGCCTTCGCCACCAGACAGGGAGAGGTTTGCATTGATGTGGTTGATGATCGCTAGAACATCCAGTGGGCCGACCGACGCGTCTCCATCAACATCCAAATACGGTGGTGCAACGCGATTGATCGGTAGTGGACCTCCGCCGGTTGTGTTGATGTGGTTGATAATCTGCAATACGTCGATTGCGGACACCGAATTGTCGTTGTTCACATCGAATCTATTGAGCGGGTTTTGATTTGGGTTTCGATTAATTCTCACGTAGTAATCTTCCACTTCACCTTCGCCGCCGGTTCCAACGGAGGTTAGCGTGTTGAGTGTGCTCAATCGAACACGAACGCCAACATCTTTTGTTGTTATCGCACCGGAAGGAACGACGTTGATCGGAAGATTGAAGTTACCATTGGAGAATGTCTCGAGAACCGCAAGCTTTTCCCCAGCGTCTTCAAAGGATCCGTTACCGTTAAAGTCGACCCACGCATGAACGTATGCAATTCGAGAAATCGAAGCTCCACGAACATTAACGCTGATGTTGCCGGGATAAGCCGCAGTGAGTTGCCCAACAGTAACGCCGTCATCATCATCGAGGTTCGGTAATCGAGCATCTGCATCCGCTGTGATAGAGGCTCCAATTGTAAACCCATCGACAACAATGTGGCTCGGACCGCCGACTGTTCTACGAGATGTGTACGGAGATGGTAGATCACCGTAATCGAGACCTTCGCCGAGGAAGATTGTTGTTACGGTCGATCCATCCAAATCGGTCGCTCGCATGGCGTTGCCAGCGAAATCCCTGATACCGTTGACTTGTGAAACACCTGTACCCGCGACACCTTGCGCTCCCTCAACGAGGATGTTTGGTCCAGCTTGAGTTAACACAACGCCTGGCAAGTTATAGGAATTGATTACGTTCTTAACCAATTCCGCCGCTTGCGATGCAGTGATGATGGTATTGCGATTGATTTCGATTGGGATAGCTCCCGCACGGCCTGCGGCCCCTACAATTTGAATTGCAGTATTGGTAGCTTGCAATCGAAGATCAATTTGGCTTCCGACCGCGATGAACCCACCCGGAGTAAAGGTTGCGTTTAACGCCAAGCCTGCGGAGTTAATCGCCGTTACAATATTTTGTGCAAGCTGATTAACATTGGTGGTGTAGGGAACTCGAACGCGACCTGTTCCAACGACTCCATCGTCATCAAGTTCGAAGGTAACGACCGTATTAGCTCGTTGGACCGAGAAAGTTTGACCGGTGAAGACACCAACTGTTTGGCCAGCAAGTGCTGGGATTCGGAATCCATAGGTTGGAGTCACGCCCGTCGCACCGCTTTGAGCGATACTACTGGTGTCCGAGAAGACGGAAACTACATTGCTGCCAAGGATTTGGATTCGTCCTGCACCAATCGACTGAATCCGCAAATTCAGCTGCATGGATTGCACAACTCCGACAACCTTTTGTGCAACAACTTCAGGTAGATCCTGCGATCCAATAACGATCGCGGTGTTATCCGGTCTCACGTTATTGTTGAGATCAAATTCGAAGGTGATAACGCGAGTTCCATCGTGAACTCGGAACACCGTTCCATCTTGGATCAAGTGGGACAATCCGTCGGATCGCTGAGGGACAGTTAGCTGAATACCAGTGTCTAGCTCGAAGTACGAAGTGTTACCAACTCCATCCAAGATGGTAACGCTCGAGCCATCGCGAATCGTCGCGGGATCGTTAAGCGTGATCATCGCTTCGTTAGTATTAACGAATCGGATTTGATAAACCGAGCCGTTTTCCCATAGTCCAGATAGCGGAGTCAGGCGAACAATGCTGCTTGTTGCATCGAAGCCAAACCGATAGTCTTGGCCTTCGACCAAAACTTCGCCATCTTTGTAAAGAACAACGGAGCTTGGGACCACGGTCGACGGATCGATTCCGCTACCTTGAGACGAGGTGCTAAGGACCGATGAATCTTTAATTTGTACGTCAAAGTAAGTTAACGTTGCACCGATAACCTCAACAATTCCAACAGCGGAATCACGGTCCACTCCTGCCGAATCGTTATCGAGAGGATTCAATGCGATTGCAGATGGCCCAACGAAGTCCGATCGGTCGTAGGCACCACGATCTTTAAATACTGACTCACCCAATCCTGGAGGAGCAGCAACAGTCGGATCGTCGACGCGTCGTTGTCCCGTTATGTCTAGGCTCGGTGCAATGATCGGAGAAGTCGGTAATCCGAGAGGTTGCTTTACAGCGACCAAGGCTGAGCGGTCTTCCAAAGAATCAATCGACGAGTCGATAACTCGAGATTCGCGTGCTGGGTACAAAATACCCTTAGCTGGATTCACAAACAGAGGCAGGTTGTTCGCAACGAATGTTGGGAATTGTCCTGCTGTTCCACCTGTGACGTTCTGGGTGTTGTTTTGGTACAAAGTTGCACCAACCACGGTCGATTGGCTCGAAGCGGCAATCGATAGGCCTACACTGTTGTTAACCAAGACGTTGTTGATAATCGTCGGGCTAACGTTTCCGCCAACTTGAATTCCAGTTCCGCCAGGAGCGTAAACCGTTGCAGGTCGCGTGGTCAGAGCTCCTACGGCATCGATGTCGACACCTACCGAATCGCCAGAGATTGGACCTTGATTTGGTTCATCTCGCAAGCGGACAAACTGAATCTGACTGGTGGATGAAAATCCGAACGCGTCCAGATTGATAAAGCGGTTAGCTTGTGTAGCGGTGCCGACCGAAGTCCAGTTGACACCATCCGAGCTGACTTCGACCAAGACGTTTTCCGATTGGCCAACCTGATAAATGGCTAGGTCTGGACGCTCGTCATCGGAACCTGTCAGAATGTTGTTGGTGAATTGAAGAACCAAAATTCCACCTCGTCCCAAGGAAACGGCTCCTTGGCCAGGTAGAGGCTCCCCGATACCGCTGTAGTTCGGAGTTCCCAGTGCCGCAGACGCATCTTGCAAGCCGAGGACCGGAACTGGGCCTCCTCCCGCAGTAGGAGTGTAGCTTACGACTCGATCTGCAAACGACATACTTCCAAAGCTGTAGAAATCACCTTCGTAGGTGTCAGCTTGGGTAGCTGGAACCTGCGACACTGCGCCGCCAACAATGGTGTTATTGACAATTCTCGCAAACGGGATGGCGGCGGCAGGGACGTTGCCCGCGACCGTATCACCCGCGACGCGAATACCACCAGAGCCATTTTGGAACAGCACGTTGTTGGTGATTACCGCCCCTGGTGCCAGACGCTGATCGTTGAGCGTGATCAAGTTTCTTACTGAACCTACATTAGGTGCATTCGATAGTGGATCTCGTTGATCCGCTGTAAGTTCGATACCGAACGCGTTCGAGAACGATACTTTGGTGCTGGAAACGACCACTTGGCCCTGTTCGCGTTTGGTGTTCTTGTCACCACGCGATGTCGTCGAGCTTACGATCGTTCCAACGTTGCTTGGCAGAGTCATCGTGAGAGTACCCACGAGGATGACATCAGGGCCATTCGCGCCAACCGTTGTTCCATCGGCTGAGATCGCTCCACCTCGAATCAACGACTGAACTGTCGGGGAATTGATGAGATCCCTGATGCGAGCCGCAATTACTTCGGCGGTTTCACCAATCAGTGGATTGAATGGAACGCGAATATTGCCTGGTTGCACACCAAAGCTCGGTGCCGACGACGCTTGCGAAACATCTTCGAATTCCAAACTGACTACGTTTGTTCCATCGGTTAGACGAATGATTTGACCGTCGGAGATATTGGCCGCTCCATTAAACCGAACCACTTGGGAGTTCGAGTGAACTTGGTTCGGAGCAAATGCTCGGATTGGATCCATGCCCGCTCCGAATCGTGGGGCTCCGTATTCCGCTCCGCCACGAATTTCCAGTTGGTAGGTTCCGGTTTCAATACCGCCAGAGCCGATTGCAGTGAAGGTGGTGTCCTGTGGAGCATTTGCTACTTGTTCACCTCGTTCAGCCACTGAGATGATAAAGTCATCTATGAACAAGCCTTCAAAGCCATTGTTCATGGATCGCAATGCAGGGCCACTTGAGTTGAACGCAGATAGACCATCCTCAGGTCTCTGGCCTGCAACACTGAACGGTCCTGGGTCACTTACAGTAACACCAGTCATGTCGATAAACGCCCCGCGACGAGCGAATACTTCAAAGTTCGTGTTGCCAGCAAGAGCTGGGACCATAGCAGCACGAATGCGTGCTGCGACCTGTTCTGCGGTCATTGTTTGCGTAACGTAAACAGGAACAGCGGTTGGATCGTTCAAACCGTTTGCTCCAGTAAGCCGAAGCGAAGACCCCGCGGGTACGACAACGCTGTTCGCACCGTCGAGCTGAATCTTGTTGTCAACAACGGATAGATTTAGTCTCGGAGTAACATCAACGGTTAGCTCGTACTGACCTTGTGAACCGCCACCGCTTCCGCTGCCCGCCACGTTAGGGTTATAAGCGGCGTTTGTCGATCCCGAGATTCCGATGAAGTAGATGCCGTCGGCGGGTACCGTAAAGGTGACTTGAGCGTCTCGACTGCCGCCGAAATCGTTGTTTGCAAATATCTCGCGACCAATGCTATCGAAGATACGAACATAAGGGTCTAGTGGCGATGCAGGGGTAACTGCCGTAGCGCTTGCTCTCACCATAACAGTAGAGCCAGCCTGCAGATTGACCCGTACCAGATCAATATCTCGATCTGGCGTCGCAGCCAAATTTGGATTGTCACCGATTGCGCCAATACCCCTGTAAATCGCTCCTTCGCCGGTGATGCCGACCGACAATGCTCGATCGAGGGTGTCCGAGCCACCCGCGGGATCGTTCAGTCCGATACTGACGTTCGGCCGAGTAAACGTTGCCGTGCTTAGGACACCGAAAATCTTCTGCGCCATTTGAGATGGCGTATCTGTCACATCGTAGCGAATAACGTTGCCGGCCGGGGCTGTTCCTGTCCCGTTCCACAAGACGAAAGTCGAACCAAGAACGGAGAACGTTTCGAGATTAGTGATGGTCGATCCGCTTGGAACCGTGAGTGTCGGCCCCATTTCTAATTCAAACCGACGACCACCAACATTAAATGACTGACCATCCGTTAGTTCGCGGCCCGCTAAAGCTCGAAGCTCAGTACCCTTGCCACCAAACAATCCATACCCTAATCCGCCAGCGGTGCTAAACTCAAAACGTAGCCTTACATTTCGATCACCTGCAAACTGTCCTAGGTCAACTCTAGCTTGACGCCAGGCGACAGCGGATGTTCCAGCCGCACCACCAGGAAGATTGTCGACTGCTCTCTCAACTCCGCCTTCTAAAGCATCGTTGTTGGTTACTAGCAATTCCCAAACGCCGTCGTCTCCCATTCCGTAGACGCGGAACGAATCACGCATCGGATCGCCGTTAACATCCTCAGTACTTAGGAAGTAATTGAAGTACAGGGTTGGTTTGTCATTGAATGCCAAGCCTTCCATGGAAAACGCTTGCGACTCCAATACCCCTTCTGCTCCTCCTGGAAAGTTGTAAGTATTCTCTAGAGGGCTAGCCAACGCCCTAGGCTGTGCAAGAGGATCTTGCCAAGGCAACAAACGTTGGTTGCTGTTGACACCTGCATTCTCGAAACCGAAGTACCAGCTTTGACCTCCCGCAGTACCGCCATCACTACCATCTGGAGCGGGAGCAACACCGTGTGCCGCGGCACCGTTTGGTGTTACCGTGTCATTGCCTCGACGCGAGGTCACGTGCCACAGATTGTAATCCAGGTTGGAGAACGTAATGCCCGTTAGACCGCCGATACCAGTTGAAACCGAGGTTGCTCCGCCGGCGAAAACCGGTTGTGGCGTACCGTTGGTATCAAACGCGTAGATCGTACCTGCCGCATCAGTCGCAAACAGGATGTTATCATAGATGCCGCCAGCGACGTTGCGTGGCCCTGAAGTCAAACCAGTAAAGTTAACACCAAGGAAGCTATAGCTACCCTCGATGTAGGTTGCAATGTTGTTATTGCTCACCGAATTCAAAGCCTGTGCAGAGACTCGATACAGACCACCTTGGTTACTCACTGCGAACAAGTCACCACCAACCTGCGCTATACCAGTTACCAAGCCGCCAGGAGCAATGCCGACTGTTCTCGAGCTGCCTACAGTGGAATCTATGCCTGCGCCGACGAACTGCACAATATTGCCGTTCACCGACGCGGTGAGTCCCGCAAAACCGGCTGTGTTCGCTGCTTGAGCAACACGGACTGCAATAGTTTCTGCGGTGTCTTGAGCCAAGAAGTTAACCGCGATTCGACCTGCGCCTACCGTGCCGTTAGAACCCAGATCTCTCGCGACGTTGCGAGAAATCAAAGTTCCGAAAGAACCGCTCGTTGCCCCGCTAAAGTTAACTCGGTTTCCATCGAATCCAATTTGAATGGTCGGAGCTATCGAGTTTCGTAGTGATTCTACGAATTGTTCATTTGTCATGCTCGTGTTGTAGGAGACGATTCGAACGCCAGGCACGACTGGAGGAACCGTTGCGGTCGAAATCCTGTAGACCTGCCCATCAATCGTAAATTCATCTCCATTCAACAGCACTCGGCCTGGAATCGTTGGATCGAACTGCAAGGCCAATTCAGGCCCGCTGTTCATCTCGAAACTAACCAAAGCGCCCAGAGGTGTTCGAACGTTGATAAGATCGCCGTCTTGGATTAGGTTTCTGGTCGTGTTTCCTACAACTTGAGTGGCTTCTGTTACGGCTACTCGCTGCGATGTTGTTCCCGGCGCGGCTTCAGTTCGGATATAGCCTCGTTCGGTGATGTTGGTTCCAGCACCGTCAATGATATCCGGTCCGTTATCGATTGCTCTATTGTATTGATCGTTTACACCAGGTGTGCTATCACCCAATCCGGTAGTGGGATCAAACTTGTACAAGATGTTCGTTAAACGATTCGCTGCAATACCTCGCCCAGGTGTACGGTTGGCAACAACGAAGCCAGCTTCTGTCGATTGCCCGTCAATTCCCGCAAAGGTTACAGCGCTAAAACTCAAGCCCACATTATGCACTTCGAGTTCGAGACCGGGCGAAAGTTGTCGGGTCGTCAATCCAAAAGAACCGACATTTTGCGACGCACCAGTGCCTGGATTAATCAGCGTATACAATGCTGTCGCATCATTCTGGACGATATCGGTTCGGCTTTGGAAGCCTCGAATATCTCCATTAGGTCGAATGTCAAAAGAATCGAGGAAAGTCGATGTTCTACCAGCATAGTTGGAAACTTGTCCGGTGAATGGATTGCCGATGTAAACGTCTGATGCACCGGAGGACAGGCCGCCAAGTAGGTACATCGGAACGTCGCCAAAGCTGTAAGCAACACGCGAAGATTCCGGCAAGAACTGAGGTACGATTGGAGCAGCACCAATATTCGCTCTGCGATCACCAACGCGATCTTCAACAATGTTTTGGTTACTGTTGATAGGTGTTACTCGAATGCCGTTCGCGTCATTATTGGCAGCGCCTCGATTATTTCTGTTCGCCAAAACCGTTGGCGTTTGGTTACGACTTGTAATCGCAACAAAGTATCTTCCTGCCGGTAACTCGACAGACCCCAAGTAGGGATCCAAGGTGCCTGTAGAGCCACGGCTCAAATCGAAGTTATTTGCCGAAGATAAAGAAGTCGATCGATCGTCGGTGATATTGCTGTCACCTGACGTGTAAATCAGATTACCGTTCGCATTAAACACGTTCAACGACAAGTCGGCTCGACCGATGCCGTCCGCGTAATCGATGTCGAAAACGGTCGAGAAGTACTCCGCAAGTGGGGTCTCTAGCAACTGGTAATCTAAATCAAATGAGTACCAGTCAATGCCACCTACTGATCCGAGTCGACCAGCAACAGAGATCGTTTGGCGATCGGTCTGCAGGAGATTGCCTAGGTGCTGTGCACGGGAAAAGACATCGTTACCAACACCAGGGCCAGACTGTTCAATCTCAGCTGTTTCACCAAGAATCGGTGAATGTCGAGGGACGCCTCGCAACGCGATACCGGTTCGAGCATATCGGATATCAGCGTACGTCGAAGAGGAGCCTGGATACTCTTGTTCTTCACCGAGTCGCACTTGAAGCTGGTACGAACCTCTCGAGAGCCCTTGTCCGACCGACGCAGGGTTGCTCAAAGCGGGCGCTCCTGGTTGGGCTGGGCTTTGGTTGCTGCTTCGAACTCGGATGTGATAAAGACTCGTGATAGTATCTTGACCAGGCAGAACGATTCGTAGTCCAGCATCTTTTGGATTCGTGCTGAAATCATCGCGAGCTTCTTGTCTTAGAGAAGTGCGTGGAACTTGGAGTAGCGAACTCTTGCGAAGAGGATTCGCGGCATTTCCAGGGAGCACGGAATAGATAGGATTGGTGCTCGGGCTCGTTTCTTCTAGATAAGAATCGTCCGAAAGAGCCAATATAGTGCCATCTTCCGCAATCAACTCTACGACAGTGTCCAAACCAAAGGTGGTGCGGTCAATATCCAACCAAACTTCGGTTCGTCCTCTTGCAAAGAAGCTATAAACGTCGACGTCACTGTTTTTGTTAAGGGTACCCTTAATCTCAAATCCTAGTCGAGCTGACTCGTCACCACCGTTGAGCGAAGAAGCCAATTGACCGATGAACTGTGAGGATTGCGGAGCATCGTTTGCAGCCGGTGCGCTAGCTTTGTTCGATTCGAGTTCCGATACGATAGCGACATTTCGATCATTGCTAGCTGTCAGCAATTCTACGCCTCGCCAATCTCCCGGTTGTGCAACACCACCTCCGGCCTGGCCGACAAACGTATCAACGAATGCATTGCTGAAGCTAGTCGTTGTCGTTCCACCAGCCGAAATTCTGTTGATATCTCCAGCGATTCCGCCGACCGCGAACGACATGGAGACATAATCCGCTTCGGTTGTTCCGAAGCTCGTCAGAATGCTTCCACCAAATTCAGTCGTGTATCCACCAACACCGTTTTCCTTGTAAACACGAGTTTGATTATCGAGTGCCAAGAATGGGAACGCTCTATTTGCATCTTGGATGGTGACATCCAAGATGGAGTTCATGCGAACTCCCTCCGCCTGCAAACGTGCAATGATGGCCCCTTGGTTCTCATTGCGAATCTGATCCCGATCTTCATTGCTTACCAATACGATAAACTTGGCTGCATTGGTTCGGAACTGATAGTTGTCGAGAGTGTGCGTAATGGCCGCCCAGCCGTCTTCCTCGAATCCATCGTCCGTTAGGTTATCTGCTGCGATCACATATTCGGTAGAGGTACCAAACAATGAACCATTTCCGCCGACTGGGATTGAGCGTGGAGCGGAATCAAAGCCACCGAATCCAACCAATCCGTAGCGGTTACCTTGTTCAACGCCGATTCCCGACGCAATCAGACCTGCCTCGAGGTCGGTGATCAATTGTTTGGAAAACTCTTGAGCAAAGAACATCGATGCCGACTCATCCATCACGACAACGACGTCAGCACCAACGATGAACTCAGACGTGCAGGTGTTGATGGTGTCGTTTTGCATACGACCGTCTGGAGTGAATCCCGCTCCAACAGTGCAATCCGAGAGCGATGTAAGAATCACTGGGGCACTCGGATCACCGATTAGAGAGACACTTCCGCCAATCCTATCGTCGATGTCGAGGTTCAAGCCTGTTGCGGTAAAACCGGCAGTGGTTCCTTCCATTTTGACGACCAAGCTACGTCCGTTCTTGCTGACGAGTTGGGTGCCGCCGTAAGTATATGTGTTGGAAGATACGACTTCATCGCGCAACACGTGCACGATATCGGTATCATCCCAAACGGATTGAGCAGTCGTAATTCCACCGCGAACCTCAACACCGTTAACCAGGTTTCGATCCAATCGATTACCTTGAATAAACGGACCTTGATTACCGATCGAGGTGTCAACAATTCCGATCGATCCAGTCATTCGCCCACGATCGATCACGAATTCCGAGGTGAGCGAGTTCACGTCGATATTGACTGCTGCACCAGAGTTTCTCGCTATGACGTTGTTGACGATAACGGGCTGAGCTCCTCGAACGAAAATCGCGGCAGCATCGTTAGTACCCCGACCGACTCGAGTTGGCGACGTTGAGCCCTCGACTCCTGAACCGCTGTCGGTGATTCGTGAGTTCGCAATGCGAACGTCTGCTTGATGGATTTCGATTGGATTAAAAGATGCAAACCCACCTTCGATCCGAGTGAGGCCACCCGCATAGGCCAATCGTACTTGATCGATCGAAGCCGAACTTGCGTGACCAACAAAAATACCGCCCCAATCGCCTCGCTTTGCAACGTCAGACAAAACAGATGTCGTGGTTCTAGCTGTGCCACCGACTCCGTAGCCTGTATCGAACAGAGACGTGAAAACGATCGGCTGTTCTCTGGTCCCCTCGGCGATCAAATTACCACCTTTGCGGACTTCGATTCGCGAGTCTTTGGCTTTGATCAAAATACCAGGGTCTACAACCAAGCTGCCATCCAAACGAGAACGGACAGTAACGCTCGCCAAAGCCAACGGCTGACCAGTGACGGTCCCATTATCAACGAAGCTTGTTGATACCGCATCGAGTTGCGAAACCAACGAATACGTTCCAGCACCGGTCGCATCACTACGATAGAGCCGGCGTGCTACCACGCCCGAACCCTGAATTACCGGAGGGAGATTCGAGAGTTGTATCGAAGAGTTCGCAACAACGGTCAAAGAACCAGTCGGAGTTGATGCGATACCTTCGTTACCGTTCGCATCGACATAGACAAGTCGATAGTTATAAGTACCCGCAGCCAGCGAACCGCCAGCAACTGCCGCCAACGTTACCAAAGTTGTGGGAGGAGCGGAAGCATCGACAACTCCACCACCAGGTTGTCCCTCAACGATCAAGTTTTCGCCGAGTATGTGGGCAATATCTGTGTCATCGAAACGCGCTTGGACCGAAATGGTTTCCAGTCGGTCTGCAACACCAGTCGATGTGCGAACAAAGAGACCGTTCAATGTGTTGTTCACAACAACGTTGCCGTGGATGTTCGGACCGACTCGATCGTAGTCAGGAACAAACAATCCAGTCGCCTGTGAACGTGGATCACGATAGTTGTCCTCTCGGAAACTGTTGGGAGTCGCCGACATAGCAGCATCGGCGCTTCGTGTTACCAAACTATTAGCGATAGTAGGTCGGGAATCAATGATGTTGATCGGCGTGATCACTTGAGAAACGCCGTCCACAATCACTTGTCCACCACCGAACCTTACATCCGAATGATACACGGTGTTCAAGAACAAACCATTTCGTTCTCGGTCGGTTCTCGTTTCATCCGATCCATCAATCTTATTGCGGAAATCGAGTCCACCCCAATCTCCAGGAGTCGCCGCTGGAGGAGTTCGGTCTGGATTGCTTCCGATACCAGTCGTGT